>JAEEGL012700531.1_pt1 | contig 143675 bp, 138 predicted proteins | sample 9134231 | NCBI WGS metagenome assembly JAEEGL01 (sample SAMN16246548, study PRJNA631951) | gut metagenome | biome: gut microbiome; feature: rumen; material: fiber-attached | host: Bos | place: Iran: Karaj | collected 2018-10 | reverse complement strand
GATGCGGAATAGCAGGTTATAGCCCAGAGCAAATTGCGCCACATTTTAAGGATCATTCTAAGAACGTAATTCTTCCAGACTCTTTTACTCAAATACTCAAGTAGCCTTTCCTGAGCCGACGCATTTATAGATATAGCGATACGTCGCGAGGAACTATCGCTTGGCAATTGAATGTACTAGACGCTTTTATTGCCAATTAATTAATTGCGGCCGTCGGCTCGGAAAAAACTACTTGATCCTGTTCCGGCTCATAACGACGACAATATAAATGGAGTTTATGGCTCATACGATATAAGCCGGAGCAAATATGGAAAGCAATTCTTTAATGATTTCAAGTAATCATACATTTCTCCTCAGTTAAGTTAATATAGGGGATGTACTAGTGGGTTGGCCACTCTGAAACCATCATCAACGAAATTGCATAATTGAATAACGGATCCATCGAAAAACACCTCGTTCTACCTAGTCAATTGACTAAATGAAACGAGGTGTTTCTGATGCTATATGGAGCCGCCAACCAGGTTTGAACTGGTGACCTTCGCCTTACCATGGCGACGCTCTACCAACTGAGCTATAGCGGCATATGATAAAATGTGCTCAACTTGCCATTTTAGCGTTCAGGGGTAGGACCATGGTCTTACCATGGATGCGCTACTACCAACTGAGCTAAGACGGCATGTATGTTTTTATTATATCATACTTTTATCGTCTTATTGTATTTTTTTAGAATAGCTTTTTTGAGATTAATTATTTTTTTTAAGTTATTATGTCAAATCAAATCTATATTTTTCTCTCTTTTTTTATTTTTCTTATGTAATCTCTTTGGGTTTTTATGTATTTTTCCTTATTGCTTAGTAGATTTCTTATTTGTTTTAGGAAGTTTTCGTAGGATGTGTCTTTAAAATAAAACTTTGCATACCCATTTTCGCCAAATTTTTGTTTTAGTACATCATATGCTCTTGAGAACAACTCTTCATCTGTCGCGTTTGGCGCTAACTTTTTTCCATATGTATAAGTTCGCTTTAGACAGGCTTCGACTGTATTATTCCTGTCGGCAGAAGAAACAATTTTGCCATATAAGCTTCTTGGCTCTGTTTTGCTTGATGCTCGGTGATCCTCTATGCCTTCTTTCATTAGTTTCTTCTCTTCTTGAGTGAAGTATCGTCCAAGATTGTTATCTTTCATCATTATTTCGGCAGAAATCTTTTCGTGATTTTCGGAATCAATATGATGACCAATGTCGTGATATGCTGCAATTGTATATACCATATCTAAATTAACATCAAGGTTATTCTCTTTAACTAATTCAAAGCTGCGCTTGATTACGTATTTAATGTGATCTATAGAGTGGGCTGGTTCATTTTTGCTATATTCTGGAAAAACATGCTTTTTAATATATTCTTTTAGTTCTGGTTTTACGCATAATTTTTGCATTAGGTCTGGAGAGTTTAGGATGATTTCCGTTTCGGCTTCTTTAAATTTGCCTTTATCTGATAGGAGCTTTCTAATTTTTTTTAGATAATCTTTATATTTTTTATCTTGGTAATACATTTTTGCATATCCATGATTTCCGTATTTTTTTGACAGTTTTTCGAACGAATAGTTAATCACATCCTCCATGGCTGGGTTTTCTGATTTATGTTTTTCGTATTGATATTTGATTGATCTCTTTAGTATATCATTCACGTCGATTGCTCTGTCCGCAGAGGAGACGAGTTCGCCGTAGATGTTTCTTGGCTTATTCTTTAGGGATGCCCTGTGGTCCTCGATTGCGTTTGCTATCAACATTATGTCGTCGTCGTTAAAAAATTCTTGAATTCTTTTGTCATTCAAAAACATTTCGCTCGAAACCCGTTCGTGATTTTCGGGGTCTTTTTCGTAACCGATATCGTGGTAGACCGCAACGATATACACTATGTCCGGATTAACATCAAGTTTAAACTCTTTAATCAAGTCGAAGCTTCGTTTAATTACGTTCTCGATATGCTTCCATCCATGGCCGGCGTAGCCGCTGCTCTCATATCTCGGTTTTAGGTTTTTTTCTGTGAAATTAATTAATTCTTTATTTACATTCATGCTTAATTTATTTCGGTTATAATGTTACTATTTGCTGTTATATATAGTATATCATATTGAATTTTTAACGGAAAAGACTTTTTTGGACCATGGTGTTGGAGACAGAAGTGGCGAGGTGGCTTTTTGGCCTTCCGATCAATTAAACAACCTATGTTGCATTGCCTCTGGTTCGTCTAAATACATTTTATATAACGAATATATATCTGTGTCTTTATATTTAACCTCTTTAAAATTATTGTTTAAATCTAATATTTTTCCGTTTTTATAGCTTATTAGTATTGGCGAATGAGTTGCAATTATGAATTGACTGCCTTCTTTTGATAATTGATCAATTAGATATAATAAAGACATTTGTCTTTGTGGAGATAAAGCAGCTTCTGGTTCGTCCAATATATATAGTCCATGGTCAGAAAATCTGTTTTGAACTAATCTAATAAATGATTCTCCATGAGAACATTCATGAAGATTTCCTCCGTACGAACTATATAAAGAGTCGAAACCATCTTCTTCGACTAATCTTTCGACTTCGGAAGAGAAATTATAAAAACTTTCTGCCCTAAGAAAAAACTTCATTTTCGGCTTATTATATATCCCAACTCGCAAATAGCTAGATAATTCTGAAGTTGTATTCTTTGTTTCGTATCTGAAATTTTCAGTTCCACCTTCTGCAGGTAATCCTAATGATACTGCTATTGCTTCTATAAAAGTTGATTTTCCAATTCCATTTTCGCCAACAAAGAAAGTAACCTGCGAATTAAAATTTAATGCTTTAAAGTTTTTTACAATATTAATATTAAAAGGATATTTATCAAATGATTCAACTTTGTCTCTTTGTAGTGATATTTTTTTTTATAATCAAATTACTATCCATGCTCATAAGAAAACCTCTTGCAAATATTCTATCATGAAGCACCTAGCCAATTGCTAGTTCTACAAGGTAAGGTACGAGGTAGATAGCCTCGCGGCGAATGTTGCTGATGTAACACGATTGTAACATAGTTTTAAAAAGATAAAAGGACCCAAACTCAACAAGCTGATTGAACTAAGAGTTTAGTGTTTGGATTCATTTATTTTCCTTTGCCTTTTCCATATTGTTCTCTGTACAATTATAAATACGACTAATATCACAGCCAGTGCGCCAACCGTTGCGGTGGCTCCACCACTAATCATTGCAAAGACACCAGTATTAGGCGTTGCTAAATCTCTTTCAGATTCTGCTATAGTAAAGGTAGTTGTAGCAGTTCCGCCGTCATTAAAGGTTACTTTAAGTGTATGTGCGCCTATTGCTATAGTACTGAGGTATTCATCAGCAAATTTAATATAAGTACTCCCATCCCAAGAAGTATAGTTTGTAGGATCAACTAGTAGGTCGTCTACATAAACTGCTCCACCATTTTCAAATAGTTCATAGCTAGCATTAATTCTGAATTTTGCCTCACTATCTTCGCCTATGGTATAGACTTGTTCGGCTCCTTCAGCTACTTCATAAACTATTGGCGTAAAAGTAGCAATAATTTCTAAATCACTGGTTCCAGCCACTATCACCAGAGTATTTGCATCCACATTGCCAGCATGATCTACTCCGTTAATCGTAATGCTATCTAAAGTATATCCAAAGTCTGGTGTTATAGTAATGGTTACAGTTTCGCCTTCAAGTACATTTTGGTTAGAGACAGTGATTTCGCCACCTTCGCTTTCTGGAATGGTAATATCAACTTGCGATAGACCATATACCGGTACATTTAGATTAAGAGTTTCATAATTTATAGTGTCATTATTGTAAGCATAAGTAGCGGGATAAACGTTATTGCCTGAAATAATTGTCGTACTACTATCTACCCAGGCAAAGCCAGTCGTACGCTCGCCCTCAAGATTAGCTAGGGTTTGGCCACTTGCTATTCTAAAATTTGTTTCCATCTCTGCTGGAACGGGAGATTCGGCTTTAGTAATTTCAAAGTTGACTACTAATGCACCATGATAATCCGCGTCTTCATAGGAATAAACTACTTTATAAGAACCTGCATTGGTCGGCTGATCTATTGCCGTAGTACCATCACTAGCATACCAAATGACCGTGAGATCTTCTGCAGTTATTCCGCCTTCGTTTTCTTCTACCATCACATTACCATCTAGTGCCACTGGTGAGCCGGTATATCCAATTCGCTGATTATCATCAACACCTGCAATTGTTAAGACTTCACGAGGAGTAATGATATAAGTAGTAGATGCACTTCCGGTAATATTGGCTCCATCTTTTGCGGTAACCGTAACGGTCACTTCAGTATCGTCCTCATCGTTACCAATTGTATCTGCGCTAAATTCTACATCATAATCATTCTCATCGATTATTGTTCCTCCTACTGTAACAGTGACGGATGGAGTTTGTGAAGTGCCATTGTGCTTAAATACATCTTCACTAAGGGAAATGTTGCTAGAAGAAATTTCGTAAGGAGCTATCGTAAATGTCACCTCTGTATTAGAGAAATGATAATTACCAGGATTTGACTCTTGTATTATATAGGCATGATCGCCGACGTTAACGAAATCCTCATGATCCAAAATCACATAATCTCTCGTAGACATAGTAATCCTATTATCATTGAATATAGCAGTTACCACTGGTTCTGGCTCTAGAGGCTCACCTGAATAAGTTTGAGATGGGGTCGTCACTTGCACATCTTGTACTGAAGATGAAGAAATAAAATATTCTATAGGGCCAATTGAGCCACGGAAATTACCTTTCCCACTTATGGTTGCATTTTTAAAGCCAGCATTAATAGTATCATTTGGGTATTCTATAGTGTAATCCTGGCCAATAGTAAGGGGATCCTCTGGCTGCTCACCATCAACAAAAGTAATCGATAGGGATATATATGGTTTAATCTCTTCGCCCGTATAATTATAAGAATTTTCAAGGTCATAATATGTATTATCATTCGTTAATGTTTTCGGAAAAATCTCAACATCGCTCACGCCATAAGTGTCCTGATATATATACCTACCCAAAAGATCGTCATAATAAAAACTATAATTCTGATTAGAAAGGGTCACATAAACTGTTGCACTTCGTGTGCCTGCATTATAACCGTCAAAAGAAGCATACGCATCGTAATCTACTCCTTCTGTGAGCTGAACATCACCAAATGAGACACTTTGCAAGGTTGCATCTGATGTTCTATCATATTCCTTATCATTGACCTCTGCATATGATACAGAAATTATTTTTGGGGTAATTGTATAGGTCACCTCAAAAGGCTCAAAAGTATAAATACCTCCTTCTTTTGGATAAACAGTAATCTGATAATCTCCAACTTCTACAAAATTACCATCCATATACACATCGCCACCATTATAAGATATTTCGAAATCTTCGCCTTCTTGTAGGCGTACTTCGCCAGAATCTGACGTCCCCACCACTGGAGTAACTGCTGGGAACTGCGTTCCGCCATCATACTCTTTTGAAGAAACTGTTGCACTCATATTCTGTAAAGGAATTGGACTAATAGTCACCGGTACTGTGTAAGTATGTTCGGCTAAATTGTAATACTTATTAGTTTCTCCATTTAAATATATTTCAACAGTGGCTGTCCTTTCACCTACATTTGGGTCATCGACGTATGGACCCCATACTTCGTATTCTGTTGAATCTAAATCTACATAAACTGGGAGCTCATCCGTATCAAAAGTATAGAACAAAAGTTCATCTATCTCGATAGAATTATTCCCATCATATTGCTTATCGGCAACTGTCAATTTTTTAACCCATATTTCTCTTGGCTCAACATTGATAGTAAAGCAGGACTCGGACGCCAAATAAAGTTCAGTTTCACTTATCGAAGCACAAATTCTAGCCGTTCCAGCTTTTAAAACGCGGATATAGTCCGAATCGGGCATAATGCTAACCACGCCATCTTCAGTCTCAGAATTAATGTAATAATCAATAATACTACCATCGCCTGGTTCGTACACAGCCTTAGTTACTATAAAATCTGAATCACCAAAAGTTTTGTTTATTTCTGTAAATGGCATATCATTCTCGTCCCAAAAAACTACCCGCTGAGGCCTTCTGACCAAGATCTGTACATTTAAAGTAATTATTTCTTCATCGAAATCAGTGTCATCGTCAACATTATGACCTTGTATGCGATTTACGTAAATCGGCAAAGTATAAACCCCGGCAGGAGTATCACGAGAAACCGTATAAGACATCATAATCATGCCTACATTTGCTTCAGCCCAGTTGCCATCAGCGTCTATACTGTCATATTCACATTCGAAAAAACCGTAGTCACGGTCAAGTTCACATCCAGTCGTAAAAGGTGCCCAAATTGAAGTAGCTCGAATATATCTAACAGGTGTTGGTTCTATGTCATAATCATTATAAGGTACAAAGCGACCTTCCAGATTAAGTATCCTAATCGTGTCTATGGGTTTCAAGTAAACACTTACTTCGACATCCTCATCATTATCCAATTCTACGACAGCTGGTCCAGTCGCGTCAAACTCTTCATCAAGAACGTATACGCTATGAGTCAGAATCGGCTTTTTTTCAACATTAACCGTAAAACAGGATTCACCATCTGTATAGAGACCAGCTTCATACGCCGAAGCACAAATTCTAGCTGTTCCAGCTTTTAAAACCTGAATATAATCCGAATCGGGCGTAATTTCAACCACCCCTTCTTCGGATTCATAATCAATATAGTAATCAGAAATATCCCCTTCCCCTGAAACCGTGTTTTTATTCACAATAAAATCTTCATCGCCCAAATATTTAGTTATTTCTGTAATAGGATTATTATTTGAGTCTGTAAAAACTATTTCTTGAGGTCTTCTTACTGTTAATTCAAAATCTGTGCATGGAGTAACTTCACTTAAATCAATATACGGCTCCTCGAGGCTATCGTCATCGGCTTGAGCGCGAAAACTATTGATGTTAACTGATAAATCATAAACACCAGCAGGAGTATCAGGAGAGATAGTGTAGTGCATTGTAAAAAGATTATATAGTGGTGCATTACCGTTATACTCTAGAGAGAATTGACCAGTATCTTTATAACATGACGACTCATCAACTCCTCGACTACATCCACTAGCCGTTATATATGGATTGGCGACATTGAAACTTCCAGTAATGTTACGAGTTATATAATTATAATAATAGCCGTCGAAAATTATACTTAAATCGAAATCATAACTATCGGTGCCGTCTAAGTCCACGACTTTATCCCAGCTTTCTAAATCATCTTCGATACCTATTACATAATTTGGATCAGCAAAAGCACTAATAATGCCAATCGCCGAACTGCAAAGCACCAAAATACCTATTATTATGCCAATCTTGGCTTTTATACCTTTTAACATTACTCCTCCACACTTTTTTCTTATGTTTATTTTACCATATGAAATATAAATTATTCAATAATATTTATGATTATTTGACGAGTTTTCCACATATTATCTTTTAATTTGAATATAAAAAAGACCCCCGAGGGCCTATTTTATCCTGGTGTAGAATTGTGAATAAAGTTAGAACCTTGATAGAAGAGGATTTGACCTCTGGTGAAAAGGTCAAGTTCGTTTATAACAAATACACTTTAGACATCAAAAATTGAGAGCTTGGCCTTTTGCTCTTCGACAAAAGGTCGCCCTCATTATTTACATAATATTACGCTTACTATTTAAAATTAAGTAGCCTTTGTTCACTATCGATGATTTAAAGATACTTAACCATACTTGAAGCCTAGATAGTTTTTCAAATTATCATTATTCTATCACATTCCTTGACATAAAGTTTTAGAGTGAAACAAGGCACCTTATGGAGCTAACAACACTCTCCTTTTTTTGACAATATATAATTTTTGTGTTAAATTAAGAATAATCGTTGTGCTGTATAAGATTCTGGGCGAATGAACCCTCCAGAATGCCCCTAATTCTAGATTAGGGGTTAGCACAGGAGAATTATTACGACACATTGTAGAGCAGAAATGGCCCTCTGGTAGGCTGATATCTCCGGAAATATCAGTAGTATGGTGGACTGGTCCCCACCCAATGCGTTACGTAATTGTTTAATAATATAAAAAATGGGCTTGAGGGCCTATTTTTTATGGTGCTGGAGGTAGGACACTTGTTTTTCGCTAATGCGCAAAACAATACGCCGGGCGTCGCCTCGGAAAATCTTAAATTCATTTAAGATTTTCACTCGTCTCCTACGGCGTCCGAACCTATGGTTCTCGTCCTGCCCCAGAGATAATAGAAATAAAATAAGCCCTAAAGGGCTTCTCTTATTTCTATGGTGCTGGAGGTAGGACTCGAACCTACGAAGCCCGAAGGCGAGAGATTTACAGTCTCTTGTCATTGCCACTAGACGACTCCAGCAGTGTTCTTATTATATCAAACTTGCGATAAAAAGCAAACCAAAATACGTTTGTTTCTAAATGCGTTTGCGACCGGCGTGGGATTTGATGATTCTTGGGGCTGATTTTGCCTTAGAAACCGGCGGTGTTGTTTTTGCTTGGGCTTTTGGCTGAACATTGGAGCGCGTAGCTGTTTGCCGAACGGCCGATGTGCGATTTCTGGCTGCTACTCTGCTCGTGGGTTTTTTCTTGCGTTTTTTGGCTTCATTGTCTCTTGTGATTTGTTCTTCGATTCTGGCTGCCGTAGTTGCTACGGCTTCGGCGTCGTTATTAGCTTCGTAAATTGCCAGGATTTGACGAAGAGTTGATACATTTGGATCTAGCTCATATGCGTTTTCTAGAGCTTCGATGGCACGCTTAGGCCGGCCTAGTTTTTCTTCGGCCTTTGCTAGAGCTATATATCTTGATGGTACATCACCCTCTAGGCTAATAGCTTGACTAAAAGCCATGGCAGCTTTTTCGTATGCGCCAGTTTCTAAGTAAATGAGGCCTACATTATGAATTGAAGCTGGGTTGCTATCTAGGGATTGAGCGATTTCGAAACATTCAACGGCTTCGTCGTATTTTTTTCCTTTAGCATACAAAATGCCGAGACGGTTATATGCTGCAGCATTTTTTTCGTCGAATTTTAAAATCGTAAGCAGTGCTTTTTCTGCTCTAAAGGGCTTTCTCTCCTTCATGGCAGTTTGTGCAATTTGCCAGAGCTTTTTCATCTGGGATTTATATTTTGGAGACTTTTCTTCTTGTTTAGCTCTTGTAATTTGTTCTGGGAAAAAGAACGCAAGATAAATTGCAAGTAGGGAAATTAAAAAGATTGCAAACATGGTTATATTTTAACATAAATCGGCTATTAAATGTAGTTTAATGTGCCCGTTTTGGTTAATACTATCATAAGCTTCTAGAAATTTTGGCAGTTTTTCGGCAAAAGCGATTTTATTAGTGATGAAATATGTTTTATATAACATTTCTATAGCTGCGCCGAGTACTGCTAGGGCGCGGGTACGCACGTTGGTTTTTACTTTAGTGATTTCTTCGGCTATTTCAATCAATTCCGAATTTTTTGCTACAAGTAGTCTTTTGGCTAAGTTTTTGATTTCTTCGTCTTTTACGCTGATTTTTTTAAGCTTTTTTTCTGTTTTAAGAAAATAGATTGCGCATCTACTGAGTACTGTGGGGAGTAGTTTTGACGGTGAATTCGTTAGCAAGATAAAATGAATGTTCTCGCCGGGTTCTTCCAGATTCTTAAGAAGAGCATTAACGGCTTCTAGATTCATTAGCTCCGCTGGTTTAATAATGATAAAAAAATCACTGATTTGCTTTATATTTAGTCTTTTGATGATTCCGCGTATTTGATCTATTGTGATTGATGCTTTATCTTCCGGTTGCACCACCATGGCGTTTTCTATCTTGATTTCCTGTTCGTCTGGCAAAACAAATATTGAAGCCCCGCTTCTTTTTGCTATCGATTGGATACTTTCTGGCGTGTCAAAAAACATCATTAAACTCTTGTGGTAATTTTGCTTCAAATATTCTGCGATCTCCGCCTGGCAATGTGATTTCTAATTCTTTGGCGTGTAGATATAGCCGGGGTGCGTTTTTGCTGCCATACACTGGATCGCCAATGATTGGATGCCCTAGATATTTTAAGTGAACCCTTAGTTGATGAGTGCGGCCAGTGGTAGGCCTAAGCTCTAGCAAGCTATATTTATCGTTTGATTTTATAACTTTGTAAAATGTTTCTGATGGTTTGCCATTTGGGTCTACTCGGAAAGTCGTGGGATGTTTTAGGTCTCTTGCGATGGGCAAGTCGATTCTTGCTTCGTCGAGTTTTGGTCTACCTTCGACCACGGCATAGTACGTCTTGTGGGTTTTTCGATCTTGGAATTGTTTGCGAAGAAATTTTTGTGTTTCTGGATTTTTGGCCAGTATGACTACGCCGCTTGTTCCTCTATCTAAGCGGTGAACTAGTAGTCCGTAATCTTCTAGGGTCTTTTCTGGGCAATATTCGCCTTTTGCCATGCTAAGTAGCCCGGCTGGTTTATCGAGTACTAGTACGTTTTTGTCCTCATAGATGGTTTCTGGTTCTAGTGTCGCATTTTTTTGCGCCTCAGGCACACTAAGCTCTATGTTTACATCTTCCCTAAATTTTAGGTTGGCTTTTTTTACTACTTCTTTATTTACTTTCACGAATCCAGATGAGATAAATTTTTGCAAGGTGGAGCGATTGTATTCTGGATATTTTTTAACCATTATTAAATCTAGGCGGGTTTTATCGTCTCTGGTCTCTTCGTTTTTTAGCTCTATGTCGCCATTAACGACTCGGGACATGGTTGGCTTACTAAATTTTTTGCCGATTCTTATCATCTTAGGCCAAATGCTTTCTGGGCTTCAAGAAGTTTCTGGTTTGCGATTTTGTTTGCATAAGCTTCGCCTTCTTTTAATAAATCCAAGATTTGTTCGTCTGTGATTTGACCTAGCCTATTTTGGAAATCGCTCAGCAAGCCGGATACGCTTTCTGCAACCTTTTTCTTAAGTTCGCCGTATCTGGTTTTTCCCTTCCAGTTTTCGACTACTTCGCTTAGTGAGGTATTACTAACGACCGATTCGATAAGCATTAGATTTGAAATCCCTGGTTGGTTTTTTATATCAAAATTGATTTCTCCAAGGGAGTCGGTTGTGGCGGACATTATTTTCTTTGCGGCGCGCTCTGGGGAGTCGTCCATCATGATTTTGGAGTTTTCTGCTTTAGTGGATTTAGACATCTTTTTTTCTGGGTTTATTAAATCACGAATTCTGATGCCGTCTTCTTCGCCCATGAATTTGACTTGGTCTGAAGTTTTGGCTGGTACTGTAAAGGTTTCGCCGAACCGGTTATTGAATCTTGTTGCTAGATTGCGCGTGAGTTCGATATGCTGAAATTGGTCTTCACCGATTGGTACATACGTGGCATCGTAAAGCAAAATATCGGCCGCCATTAGGATGGGATAATTAAAGATTCCCACGTTGCATGAGTCTTGGCCGTTAGATTTTTCTTTAAATTGGATCATGCGGGATGTTTCTCCCATTGTGGCGACACAGTCTAAAATCCAGCAGAGTTCGGAGTGGGCCGGCACATAACTTTGCCTATAAAAATGTATGTTTTCATTAAGTTCTAGGCCGGATGCGAGATAATACTTAAGTGATCTAATGGAATTCTTTTTCAAATCTCCGTCTACATCAGATATAATCGAATGTAAATCTGGTACAAAAATATTGATTTGATATTCGTCAGAATGTTCGTTCGCTAAACGAACCATGGGGAGTAGCGCCCCTAGATAGTTCCCTAGCGTCATTTCTGAATTTGAGCGTATGCCTGTTAGGATTGTTTTCATATTCACATTATAGCAAATTTATGATAAAATATAAACGTGAGGTGAGGTTTTATCCTTATTTTGCAAATTTGGGGTGTTAGCTCATTTGGTAGAGCGCTTCCATGGCATGGAAGAGGTGAGGAGTTCGAGCCTCCTACACTCCACCATTTTTAAAATGAGAGTTTACTCTTATTTTTTTATATTTCGTTTGCAAATATTACTAGTCTATGGGTCGCGTCACCGCCGCCCAGCATTGTGCCATAACAGGTCATGATTGATAGATCGTAGTATGATAAAGTCACTTGGCTTGTTGATTCGTTAATGCTCTTTTTTATCGCTGCTGCGACTGAGTTCATATAGTTGCCGCGACCATTAAGTTGAAGTAGATAGTTGGATTGATTTTTTTCGTATACTACAATGTCGCTTATCGTGTAATTTTTAGTTATTCCGTTCATGGTGGTTGAAAAACTTTGTCCTACGCCTGCACCATATAATACCCCGAAAACGGCTGCTGAATTGTGCCCATATATGAATTTTTCCCCATATCTGCTGGCTGCATAATCATACACAATATCAGTACTACCCGTTTGGACTAGTGGCACTGTTTTTCCCATAATTGTTATATTATTAGGCGCGATATAGGTAGAGGTTTCGGGCTGCTTTTTAATGGCTAGCGACTCTATCTCGCTCGTTATTGGCGCTTCTTCTACAATCTTTTCTTCTATGACTGTTTCTGGATCATTTAAGACTGGAGAATTGATTTTCTCTATTTTATTTGCAGCCAAAATCGAAGGGTTTACAATTACCCCTATTAAGCTAAAAATTAGTAACAAAAAAAGGCGTTCCATCATTTTAACTCCCATTTATGACCAACTTAGTTACATTATAGCATATATTTGCATTTCTGTCAATCTTTACCCCTGTTTTGCTTTTTATTTTGCTCGCCCGATAAGTTATTTTAGTTTGGCTACATTAAAATATGTTAGAATTAAAAAAAGGAGGTTAAATGAGTGTTTTCGATGATCAGTATATAGATCTTTGTAAAAAAATTTTACGTGACGGTGAACAGATTGTAAATTATAAACAGTCCGATAAAAAAAGTTATATTTCTTCTATTCCCGATCATGCTTCACAGGCTTCTTCTGGGGCAGAAACAATCAGGTTGCCCCATCAAATACTACAGTTTGATTTGTCGAAAGAATTTCCTATTTTAACCTCTAAAAAAGTTGCTTTTAAGAGCGCGGTGCTCGAAATACTTTGGATTTATCAAGTCGCCTCTAACGACGTGCGTTGGCTAAAAGAGCGTGGGGTAAAGATTTGGAATGAATGGGAGGCCTCTAGCGACGGTTTTTATCAGGGGCGTAGTTTGAATAAAGTTTTTCATGAGAAACACCCCGATTTACCAGCTGAGGATTTTACGCACACTATCGGTACTGCCTATGGATGGATTATTAATAAATATGACCTTATAAGAGACTTAATCAAGACACTAAAAACTGATCCAGGTAATCGGCGCATGGTCTTGTCTTTATGGCAGAACGAGTGGCTCGAGACTGCCGCTTTACCTTCTTGCGTATGGAATTCTGAATGGAATTTGATTAATGGAAAGCTCAACTTGTTGGTTTGTTCCAGGTCGACCGATGTTCCGCTTGGACTACCTTTTAATATTGTGCAATACGCTGTCTTATGCCACTTGATTGCTTGTTCTGTAGGGGCAAAACCCGGCCTCTTTACTTTTGTCACAAACGATGCTCATATTTACAAGAATCAAATCGACGGCATTAAAGAACAGATTTCTCGTTATGAAAAGGCAAAGGAGGACGGTTCTTTACCTAAACCGCCTTCGCTTTGGCTTAACCCTGATATTTCTGACTTTTATCAATTTGACAACTCAAGAGAATTGAAAGATATTAAATTACCTAATTATGAACATCTTGGCACTATAAAGATGCCGGTTACGGAGTAAAATGTTTAGTTTGATTGCGGCTGTAGGAAAGAATAAAGAAATTGGAAAAAATAAAGATTTAGTTTTTCATCTTAAAAAAGATATGGCGTTTTTCCGCAAGAAAACTCTTAGCCATAAGGTTGTAATGGGGCGTGTTACTTGGGATTCTTTGCCCAAAAAACTAGTAGATAGAACGAATATCGTGATTGATTATTCAAATTTTGATGGCCCCGATTTAGTCGTAAAAGATGTAGATGCGTTTATTCGTGAAAATTCTAATACTGACGAGGAGATTTTTATTATTGGTGGAGGCACGATTTATCGTCTGTTTTTGCCTTATGCTACGAACCTGTATTTAACTGAGGTAGATTCTTCGGACCCGGAGGCTACCGTGTTTTTCCCTGATTTTGATACCAAAGATTATGATAGGCAAATTATAGAGAAAGGGACAGAAAATGGTTTAAATTACGTCATTTCTAAATACCACAAAATTTAATACTTTAAGGAGAGAAATGGACGATATTGTATTTAAGCTAATTGGCGCAGAGACTAAACGGCAAGCCGAAGGTCTTGAACTGATTCCTAGCGAGAACTATGTTTCTGAAGCAGTACTAAAGGCTATGGGTTCGGTCTTAACTAACAAGTATTCTGAAGGTTATCCGAGTTTTAAAGGCTTAAGAGAGTGGGATGAGGAAGAGATTTTACGGGGAGTTTTGCCAAATTACAGATATTATGGTGGGCAGCAAAATATTGATCGGATTGAAAGGCTCGCAATAGAGCGCGCTTGCAAGCTTTTTAATGCCGATCATGCAAATGTTCAGCCTCATTCTGGGGCCAATGCCAACGAGGCGGTTTATTTTGCTTGGTGCGAGCCGGGAGATAATATTCTAGCAATGAATCTTGGACACGGTGGGCATTTAACTCATGGTTCGCCAGTAACGCGTAGCGCTAAAATTTACAATTTTATCCCCTATGGTACGACCAAGGATGGTGATTTAGACTATGATGAAATAAGAGAGCTTGCTCTCTCAAACGACATCAAGCTTATATTGATTGGTTATTCGGCATTCATGAAAATTCCTGATTTTAAGCGCGTAGCCGCAATCCGACGTGAAGCTGAGGAAAAATGGGGACACGAGATTTTGCTAATGGCCGACATGGCACACGTTGCTGGGCTGATTGTTGCCGGAGTTCATCCTAATCCACTTGAGTTTGGGTTTAATGTTGTGACCACCACCACTCATAAGACTTTGCGTGGGCCAAGGGGTGGTTTAATACTTAGTATGGGGGAAGTTGGTTCGCCCATTAAGAAGATATCCGATAAAAGCCTAAAAAACATTCCAACTTTAATCGATAAGGCCGTTTTTCCTGGCACTCAGGGTGGACCATTAGAACACATTATCGCAGCTAAGGCTGTGGCATTTGGCGAAGCCTTGAGGTCCGAATTCAAGGACTATGCATCGAATATCGTAAAGAATGCCGAGGCTCTAGCTGATGCTTTAAAAGAAAGAGGATTTGTGCTTCGTGGTAATGGTACTGAGAATCACCTTATTTTGATTGATATGATGGAGAGTTTTGGTATTAATGGTAAATTATATGAAAAAGCACTTGATTTGGTTGGTTTAACTTTAAATGCTAACGCCCTTCCTGGCGATCAAGGTGGTGCTTTTAAACCTAATGGGGTAAGACTTGGAACCCCTGCGATTACGACGAGAGGCATGGGCGAAAAAGAAATGATAAAACTTGCTGATTGGATGAGGCGTGTTGCCTTAATCTGCCAAGAGGTGGATGATAGCGCAGAAATCGAATCGTGTCGCACTGATGATTTTGCAAGTATTAGAGCTGAGGTAAAGGAGCTTGCTTTAAGCTTCCCGATACCTAAAAGTTTTTAATAAAAAACTCCAAAGCAGTACTTTGGATTTTAATGGTGGAGTGTAGGAGATTCAAACTCCTGACCTCCGCAATGCGAATGCGGCGCTCTATCAGCTGAGCTAACACCCCGTGTGATTATTTTACCATAATATGATTTGCTGAGCAACAAAAAAGGTACTTTGGGAAACATTGACTTGGGCGAACACCCATAGGCATGCTCGAAAAGTACCTTTTTCGCTTTAACGCTTCGAGAATTGCTCTTTGCGACGAGCAGAGCGCAAACCGTATTTCTTGCGTTCTTTTTCGCGTGGATCGCGTTTCATCATTCCAGCTTTTTTGAGTATAGGCCTTAGGTCTGGGGCTTCAGCAGTTAATGCTTTTGAGATTGCAAGTTTGATTGCATCTACTTGACCAGCAAGACCGCCACCTTTTGCTAAAATTGTGATATCGTAATCCTTTTGCTTGCCAGCAATTGCTAGCGGATCGGTAATTTCAGCAAGATAAGTTTTATTCCCAGATAGATAATCTAGAGCTTGCTTATCGTTGATTGTGATATTGCCTTTACCTTTATAGAGACGTGCGGTTGCCGTAGAAGCTTTACGACGTCCAAGTCCGTATACGTATTTCTTTGCAGTAGTCATTATTTAATCTCCTTTGGGTTTTGGGCTTCGTGCGTATGCTCTGGGCCGGCAAAAACGCGCAATCTCTTCATGCGGTCTGCGGCTAATTTATTCTTTGGGAGCATTCCTTTTACGGCCTCACGAATTACGCGCGCAGGATCTTTTTCGATTACTTCCTCGAGTTTTAATTCCGAAAGACCACCTGGATACATACTGTGGCGATAATATTTTTTCTGGACCATTTTGTCTCCGGTCACTACTACGTCTTTTGCATTGATTACGACAACATAATCACCGTTATCAATGTGTGGAGTGTAGGTAACTTTTGATTTGCCCATTAACTTATCCGCGATTATGACTGCAATTTTGCCTAGCGGCATCGTTGATGCATCGACTAGGTACCAGTCGCGCTTAATTTCCGAGGCTTTTTGACTATAAGTTTTCATTATTTAGCCTCCTTTTTAGTCTTTTTAGCTGATTTTTCGTCTGCTGGGGCTTCCATAGTCAACTCATCAACAAAGCTGATTGTTGCCATTTCGGAATTATCTCCGCGTCTAAAGCCAGCACGTTCAATTCTGAGATATCCTGAATTTCTTTCGATCTGTGGCGCAATCACGTCTACTAAAATGGTGGCGGCTTCTAGATCGTTTAATCTAGAGATTACCAATCTGCGATTATGCAGGTCGCCTTTTTTAGCTATAGTGATTAACTTTTCCATTTTTCTGCGGATTTCTTTGGCTCTAGCTAAAGTTGTAGCAATAGATTGATATCTGATTAGGGAGCACATCAGCCCACGAGTGAGTGCTAGCCTCTGGTCGGTTTCGCGGCCGAATTTTCGGCCTTTATAACTGTGGCGGTGCATATTAAATATTAAACTCCGTTAACTTTTCTTTTACTTCATCTAATGCCTTTTGTCCGAATCCCTTAAGATCCCTTAAATCAGTCTCTGATAGGGTGATTAGGTCTCTAATGGTTTTAATGTCATTATTGAGAAGTGCATTAGCGGTGCGAGCTGAAAGATCAAGCTCTTCGATTGGTAAAGATAAGCCTGAATCTTCTTCTTCGCGACGTGTTCCTGGCATTGGTGCTGATTCGACCTTTGTGCTTCCAGCTAGTGCCGTATATTGATTAACTAATATTGCAGCGGCTTCCTCAAAGGCTTCTTGAGGAGTAATAGTGCCGTCAGTATCAATTGTCATGGTTAATTGTTGCAAATTAGTATCTTGTCCTACACGAGTATTCTCTACCTTGTAGCGTACTCTTAGGACTGGTGTGAATACTGCGTCGATTGCAATCATATCTGAGTGGATTCTATCCTCGCTTGATTTTTCAATAGTCAGATAGCCTCTACCCGTTTCCACGACAAAATGCATTTTGATGGTCTTTTTTGGATCATCGATGTGGCAAATTACTTGGTTTGGATTAGCGATTTCGACTTCTGCTGGAAGCTTGATATCTCCGGCTATAACTCTTTTTTCGCCATCTTTTTCTGATTGCTTGTCTCCGCGCATTTCTAGGTCTAGTTCGATGGGCGCATCGGTATGCATCTTAAAACGAATGTTTTTTAGATTCAGCATGATATCTACCGCATCTTCCCTAACTCCAGGGATAGTGGCGTATTCGTGGCTTGTGCCTTCGATAGAAAAGGCCGTAATTGCTGCACCTTTCACGCTCGATAGAAGCACCCGGCGCAAAGAGTTGCCAAGCGTGTTGCCGTAGCCATAATAAAGTGGCTTAATTACGAACTCCGCGCTATTTTCACCTAATTCCTTTACGCTAGCAAGTGATGCCTCATGAATGTTTTTTGTAGTCATGTCCTTTTCTCCTTAGCGTGAGTAATACTCAACAATTAATTGTTCGTTAATGCCAGGTTCGGCCTCCTCGCGTTTTGGCAAACCTGTAATTTCGATCTTCATTTTTTTCGCATCTACTTTCATCCATGAAAGTGGTGAAACGTTAGCCGCACCGGTTATATTAGATAGATTTTTGAAATATTCGGTCTTTGACGATTTAGGTCTTACCTCTAGGGTGTCGCCTGGTTTTAGGCGAATCGATGGAATATCTATTCTTCTACCATTAAGCAGGAAGTGACCATGGGTCACAAGTTGCCTAGCTTGGCGACGTGTAAGGGCAAATCCAGCACGATATACGACGTTGTCTGTTCTTCTTTCTAGGAGTTCTAGAAGTTTTTGACCAGTCATACCTTCGGCCTTTAATGCTTCTTTCATCAATTTAGCGAATTGTTTTTCTAGTAGGCCATACATACGGCGAACTTTCTGCTTTTCGCGAAGTTGTGTTAGATATAGGCTACCGCCCCTAACGCGCATATCGCCGTGCTCACCCGGAATGCCTGATTTTTTGGCCATTACTTTATGCGCTTTTGGTGCTAGTGCAAATCCTTCGCGTCGGCTTTGTTTTACAATTGGGGAAATATCTCTAGCCATTATGGTTTCCTTTCTCCCTTAGGTCGTACACCACCGTGCGCGATAGGGGTTACGTCTGTGATACTGTCGATTTTGATGCCAACAGTTGAAATTGCGCGAATTGCAGCATCTCGACCAAGACCAATTCCCGAGACATATACGTCCACGGAATTAAGTGCATGGTTTTTCTTTGCTATTTCTAGCGCTTTTTCGGCTGCAACACCCGCCGCAAATGCGGTGCCTTTTTTAGATCCACGGAATCCATTTGCTCCAGCTGAAGATGCGGACAATACTCCGCCTTGTCTATCGGTTACGCTGATGATGGTATTGTTGAAGGTAGCTTGGATATGAACGGCTCCAGCATTAACAATGCGCTTAGCTTTTTTTGATTTAGATTTGGAAGCAGCTGGCGCGCTGGTGGCTTCGACCACCGCTTCGTTGTTCTTGATGTTTTCTTCTTCTGCCATATTGCTCCTTTAAGTCTTACTCGCTGCTTTAGGTTGTGCTCCACCGACCGCGATCGCCTTACCTTTACGAGTACGTGCGTTCGTACGAGTACGCTGGCCGTTGACTGGCAATTTTGCCTTGTGACGCATTCCCTTATAGGAATTGATATCCTTAATTCTTTTAATATTATTGCTCACTAGGCGTCGAAGATCACCCTCAACATGATATTCTTTCGAAATAATGTCATTGATTTTCTGTTCTTCAGCCTCGGTGAGATCTTTCACCCGAGTGGTAGGCTCGATTTTAGCCTCCGCAAGGATTTTCTTTGAAGTTGTGCGGCCAATTCCATGGACATAAGTAAGCGCAATCCACACTTGCTTATCGGAAGGAATTACCACGCTAGCTATTCTAGCCATATATTAACCCTGCCTTTGCTTATTCTTAGGTTTTTTCTTATTGATGACACGAAGTACACCCTTCCGGCGCACAATGATGTCATCTGGTGAAATTTTTTTAACACTTGCACGTACTTTCATTGTGTTAAAACCCTTTCCTTATTAACGTCGTAATAATCTTCGCTTAATAAAAATCTCGTAGCTAAATACTTTTGCAACTAGTATTTAACTCTTCGACCTCCAATAAAGCATTGTAAAAATTACAACGGTTGATATTAATCTTTGAGTCTGAAGCTGATTCTGCCCTTTGTAAGATCGTAAGGGGTTAACTCAACTTCGACTCTGTCGCCCGGGACGAGGCGAATATAGTTTTTTCGCATCTTCCCGCTCATGTGGGCAACAATAACATGACCATTCTCGAGTTCAACCCGAAACTGGGTATTTGGCAGTGCCTCAATAACACTACCAGTGAGTTTTATCACTTCCTTTTGACTAGCCATAAATTACTATTTAAGTTTATCACAAATAGCTTTAGTTGTAAAGCATTAAATTTTGAATTAGTCTTCTACGATTACGGCTCGCGTAAACTGCCTAGAGAGATACGTACCTTGCGTCTGCGACCACTCGCCAGTACAGGTGATTAGGGTCACCGACTCTTTGCCTTTGACTGGACTTTTTGATGCAGTTACCATGTATTTATCTGATTCGCTTAGGGGTACGGATTTATTTTCCATAACAGAATAATTGTATTTTATTCCATCGCCGCGCTCGACTGTAATAATATCTCCTTCGGACAGACTTGGGGTAGCTTTAAATACGCCTAGAACGTGCGGGCCACCATTGTGGCCATCTATAATCATTGTGCCGCCTTGTCCTGGTTTTCCTGATGCGTTATACCAGCCAACGTCGAAAATGTTTTGAGGAGTATCTAGTTCACCGGATGCATTTACGCCCATGGGCAAAATTCTAGCGTTTCTTATTCCTAGTTTTTCGATAGTTAGATAACGTGGACGATCTGCAGCTACGGTGTATTCTCGCACTTCTTCTTCGGTAGGTTCTTCTTCGATTAGTTCTTCTTCGGCGGCTCTGTTTGTTGTGACTTCTCGTTCCGAACCCTCTTTTTCGTTATAGTATTGATTTTCGTAAGTTGCAACTTTAATAAAAAAAGTTAAGAGTAGAGTAGCAATTAGGAACCAAGCCACCCATTTAATAATTTTTCGCCAACCCTTAATTTCTAGACTCATTATTAAAATCGTCGTATGTTACCATTAATGCTCTTGAATCTATCGACCGTAGATTCTCAAGTGCCACCGTCACTACAATTAGAAGTCCTGTTCCGGAAATCGATAAACCGATTGGGGCACCTGTAGTCACAATGAAGACGTAATCTGTAATGAATGGAAGCATAGCAATAATGCCTAATGCTAAAGCGCCAAATAAATCTAATCTATTTACCACTTTGCTTAGGTAATTGGCTGTAGTGATACCTGGTCTAACTCCCTCAATAAAGCCGCCCTGTTTTTGCAAATTATCGGCAATCTCTTTAGTATTAAAGATGATTGACGTATAAAAATACGTAAAGATGAATACCAACACAAAATAGAGCGCCGGGTAAACGAACCATTGCAATGTTATGCCATCTGGATACATGGTGCTAAAATTATTTGCTGACGGTGCAGAAAAGACGCTGACAAGCATTTCACCGAATTCATTTCCAGAATCTATGGATGTAATCACTTGGCCAACTAGAGCTGGCAACGACAAAAAAGCGGTAGCAAAGATTACTGGAATTACGCCTGCTGCTATTAGTTTAATTGGTAAGATGGACTTAATGCCGCCATAAGACGAATTGCCATGTACTCTCTTGGCATAATTGATGGTTATTATTCGTTGAGCTTCGTTTAGCTTTACCAAGAAGTAGATAACTACAAGCATTGCTACAGAGAATCCTAGAAGAATCCAGAATGTTGTTGGATCAACTGGTATTTCTAATCCGAATAACTCAAGCATTCCCTTGTCGGTATTAAAGAGTGCCGCACCAAGTGACGCCATGGTTGTTGGTAACTGAGATATAATTGATGCAAAAATCAATGTCGAGATACCATTGCCGACGCCCTGTTCGGTAATTAGCTCGCCGAGCCACATAAGGATGAGTGAACCAGCAGTCATCGATGTAACTGAGAGTGCCCAGTCGTTAAAAGTTGGAGTAAAATCTGATGCAATGTTTGCAGATAGCGTTGATTGATACAGGATAAAGATATATGCAATAGATTGAATAATGGCAAGAGGCACCGTAAGCATTCTGGTCCATTGATTTATTTTACGGCGGCCCGTTTCGCCATCGTTTGATATTTCTTCTAAAGACGGGATAGCCTTAGTCAAAAGTTGAATCACGATCGAGCCGGTAATATAAGGGGACAAGCCAACCAAAATAATACTAAACGAGGCTAGTCCGCCACCAGAGATCAAGTTTAAAAAACTTGAAAAATCGGATTTCTCCATTAAATTTGACACTGCTTCTTTAAATGTGGAAGCGTCGCCCATTGGTACTGGGATTTGAGCTAGTAACCTGTAGGCCACTATAATTCCGAGTATTATAAATACTCGCTTTAACATGTCTTTGTTCTTTAGGGATTTGAAAATAGTCTTGAAATGCATAATACCTCTTATAACAACTATATTATATATTAGCATACTTAGATTGTTTTTGGAAGTCTAAAAAGCGTATTGCGCTGAAAAATCCCCCTTTAGGTGGGGGATTTTTCGGTTTACCACTCGTTAAAGATTTTCTAAATCTTCTTCGGTGGGTTCTTTTTGCCCGGCCGTCTCAAAACTTTCGAGTGGGGCTACGCCAGTACCTACTGGTATCTTACGGCCAATAATCACATTCTCTTTTAGACCTCTGAGGTGATCTACGCGTCCGTTAATCGCAGCGTTAATTAATACCCTAGTAGTATCTTGGAATGATGCTGCAGATAAGAACGAATCTGAGAAGATTGACACCTTTGTAATACCAAGTAGAAGGTTAGTATAGGTTGCTGGCTCTTTGCCGGCCGCTTCTAGCTCTTTATTCACCGTTACAACCATCGCTCTTGACACGATATCGCCAGATACAAATTCCGAATCTCCAGGTTCGTTTATTTGTACTCTCGAGAACATTTGATGTACGATAATTTCAAGGTGTTTTGGCGAAATCTCGTGACCTTGTGCTGCGTATACGCTTAGAACATCGTTCATAATATAGCGTTCAGTTTCTTCAACACCCTTATATTTCATTAAGTCTTGAAGATTAAGAGATCCTACGGTTAACCTATCGCCCGCCTCTACGGTGTCATTGCTTTTAACTACGAGCTCGGCATCACCTGGTATTTCGATTCTAACTGGAGTTGAAGCCGAAGATACTAGCATAATAGCATCTTTTACTAGTTCCACAACACCGTCGTGCGGGGCTTTAATTGCGGCTTTATCACCACTCTTTTTAACAAGCGTTGCGCCCGCCTTAACGCTTGCGCCGTCCTTGACTGCTGGCTTACGGTTTTCAAGTTCGAATCTTTCAACGGCACCAGATTGAGGTGTAATTTCGACAATATAATGATTATTGTCTTCCCAAATATTGACTACACCATCAATAGGCGAGACATAGGCTTGACCTTTAGGTGAGCGAGCCTCTAGGAGCTCCTCAACACGAGGAAGGCCTCTTGCGATAGCACCAGAACCTGCAACGCCTGAGCCGTGCTTAGTATCGAGCGTAAGCTGCGTGCCTGGCTCACCTAATGATTGCGCGGCTATAACACCAACTGGTTCGTTTGCGGCAACTAGTGTTCTGGTTGACATATCAACGCCGTAGGCTTTGCGTGGAATTCCATTTACCGCAGTAGTGGACAAGATTGACTGAATCTTAACAGATGAAATGTTATCATCGGCCTCGATTTGCTCTGCCATTTCTTTAGTGATTAATTCGTTGGCTTCTAGATACCCCGGAATTGGCTCGGCAGTGTAACGACCAACTAGTCTAGCTTTAAAGTCAATGCCAGATGCATCGGTTTCGTTGCGGTAGACCGTAAATCCTGGATCTGGAGCTTCCTCATCTGAGGTAAAGACGTCTTGAGATACATCAACTAGCCTACGAGTTAGATAACCGGAGTCGGCAGTACGTAGGGCTGTCGATACTTGACCTTGGCGGGCACCTCGAGTCGCGATAAATGACTCAAGTGTGTTTAAGCCTTTTTTGTATGAAGATTTGACTGGTAATTCGATTTCGTTGTTATTGATATCTACCATGATGCCAATTTCGGCAGATGCAAGCTTGATGTTCGAAATGTTACCACGAGCACCGGAGTTTACCATTACGGCGATATCGGTGTCCATTTCAGATAGTTTTGTCTGCAAGAATTCTGAAATTCTCTTGTCGATGTCACGCCAGTTGGCAATAGTTAATTTATGGCGCTCTTCTTCGGTGACTAAGCCGTCGTTAAATTGCTCCTGAATCATTGCAGTTTTGGCATCACCTTCGGCGATAAAGTCATCGATTTCATCGTAGGTTGGATAATCATCTTTAGCGGTCGAGATTGATGCAATTGTTTCGTATTCGAATGCTAGATCCTTTAATGCGTCTGCGGTTTTTACCATTACATCCGAGCCGTAAAGGTCAAAGATATCTGCCATAACCTTCGATAGATGTTTCTTAGTTTGCACCGAGTTGTCATATGGATATTCCTTTGGCAAGATTTCGTTAAAGATTACTCGACCAAGGGTAGTATTGCGGATTTCTTTCTTTGCAAAGACTCTAATTGGAGTCTGCAAGGCAATAACGCCCTGATCGTATGCCATTTCGGCTTCGTAAACGCTAGAGAATGCTTTTGGTTTATCCGTGTCGGTGCCTGGTTTATCGTACGTTAGATAATAAGCGCCCAGCACTACGTCCTGATAAATAGCAAGTACTGGTGAGCCATCGGCCGGCTTTAGAAGGTTTCTCGATGCGGACATCAATTCTTTGGCTTCTGCCTGAGCGGCATCCGACAAAGGTAGGTGGACTGCCATTTGGTCACCATCGTAGTCGGCGTTAAAGCCTGATGCTACGAGTGGATGTAGTTTTATGGCTTTACCATCGATTAATCTTGGTTGAAATGCCTGTACAGACAGTCTATGCAAAGACGGCGCGCGGTTTAATAGTACATATTTACCTTTAATTACTTCGTCTAGCGCGTCCCATACTATAGTCTCTTTGGCTTCGATTAGCCTTGAGGCTGCCCGAATGTTATTAGCGTATTCGTTTCCGATTAACCAAGAGATAACGAAGGGTTTAAAGAGTTCGAGCGCCATTTGTTTTGGTAAGCCGCATTCGTTGAGTTTAAGCTCTGGACCCACAACAATCACGGAGCGTCCAGAATAATCTACACGTTTACCTAGTAGGTTTTGGCGGAATCTACCCTGTTTACCCTTTAAGAGATCGGACAAAGATTTTAGTTTTCTCCTACCATTAGTAGAGCTTGCGCCTCTTGAGCCATGAGCAGCAGAATTATCAATTAATGCATCTACCGCTTCTTGTAGCATCCTCATCTCATTTCTACAAATAACCTCGGGGGCATGTAGATCCATTAGTTTTTTAAGACGGTTGTTACGGTTAATAACGCGGCGGTAAAGGTCATTTAGATCTGACGTAGCAAACCTGCCACCCGGTAATGCAATCATTGGCCTTAGATCTGGCGGAATAACTGGAATAACCGTAAGAATAAGATCCTCTGGCTTAATCCCGGCAGACTGCATACCTTCCAAAGTTTTTAGTCTCTTTTGGATTCTTTTCTCTTTTTGACCTTTAGCCTCTTCCTCTTCTTTATGCAAATCCTCGATTAGCTTATCAAGGTCAATTTCGTCGAGCATTTTTTTAATTGCGGTTGCGCCCATCTCTACCGTAATTAGATCTTCATATTCTTCTGGTAGATTACGATATTGAACTTCGGTAATTGTATTGCCTTTTTTGAATGATTCTAGAGTTGATTTATTGGTTTGATATTCGGACTCTAGCTCTTCTAACTCTTTTGCCTGTTCTTCGGCCAAAGCTTTGATATCTGCGCCTTTTACTTTTGCTTCTTTATCGTAACGAATCTTGATGGCCATTTCGGCGTCTCTCGTTTGACTCTCTAGCTGCTCCAAGGTTTTTTGGATTTCTTCTGTTTTTGCATCGGTTATAAGGTAAGTTGCAAAATAAACTACTCTTTCGATGTTTTTAACAGTAATATCTAGCAGTAAGCTTAGAGCGGAAGGGATTCCACGCATAAACCATATATGCGCAACTGGTGCAGCCAATTCGATGTGCCCCATTCTTTCCCGGCGCGTAATCGATTTAGTAACAAGGTTGCCCTCTTTATCAACCGCAGCTTCGCGCGAGCGGACACCTTTTAATTTGGAATCGTGCGGATTTATATCCTTGGTTGGTCCAAAGATTCTCTCACAGAACAAGCCATCTCGTTCTGGTTTTTGGGTACGATAGTTGATTGTTTCTGGTTTAGTAACTTCACCATAGCTCCAATTCAAGATATCGTCTCGACTCGCTATTGTTAATCTGATAGAGTCGAAATCTGATGCGCTTATGAAATTATCCATCCAAGCCATCTTAGAACTCCTCTCCGAGGTCAACTGCACCATCGTCTTCGTCTTCCTCATTAATATCGATACCTTCTTCGGCGATCATTGCTTCGGCCTCTGATTCGTCGAGGTCATAGATTTCCGGTTCGGTATCCTTTTTGTGCTGATCGTAGATGGATTGATCATCTTTCGATTTTTCGATTTCTTTCGAAGTGCGTTCGATGACGTCGCCCGCATCGGCTGATTCGCCGTGGTCTAGAAGGTCAACTTTGAGACCTAAACCTTGTAATTCTTTTACCAGAACATTAAATCCTTCTGGGAGCTTTGGTCCTTCAATTGGCTCGTGTTTGATGATTGCTTCGTAAGCCTTAGCACGGCCGTAGACGTCATCGGACTTTATTGTTAACATTTCTTGAAGTGTAGTTGCTGCGCCATAAGCTTCTAGCGCCCAGACTTCCATTTCCCCAAACCTTTGGCCACCATTTTGAGCTTTACCACCTAGCGGCTGCTGGGTAACCATGGTGTAAGGTCCAGTTGAACGGGCATGAATTTTATCTTCTACCATGTGATGAAGCTTTAGCATATGCATTACCCCAACGGAAGTTCTTTCGTTGAATGGTTCGCCAGTTAGTCCATCGTATAGTTGAACTCTACCATCTTCAGCTAGGCCTGCTTTTTTGAGCTCTTCTGAGATTTTTTCATCTGGTACACCGTTAAATGAAGGTGTTGCGACTTTATAGCCTAAGGCTCTGGCTGCCATACCAAGGTGCGTTTCAAATAGCTGGCCTAGGTTCATACGGGAAGGTACGCCCATCGGTGAAAGAACAATATCTACAGGAGTACCATCCTCCATAAACGGCATATCTTCAACTGGCAATACACGGGATACTACACCTTTGTTGCCGTGGCGTCCAGCGAGCTTATCGCCAACACCGATTTTACGCATTTCGGCTACAAAGATCTTGATTTGCATGATTACGCCAGCTTTTAGCTCGTGTCCTTGCTCTCTGGTGTAAACGCGTACATCTACGACCTTGCCGGTTGATGAGCCGTTCATACGAATTGAGGTATCACGTACATCCTTGGCTTTTTCGCCGAAGATTGCACGGAGTAACCTCTCTTCAGAACTTAGTTCTTGCTCACCTTTTGGCGTAATCTTACCTACTAGGATGTCTCCGTTTTTGACTTCTGAGCCAATAGTGACGATACCGTCTTCACCGAGATGGCGAAGTGAGTGCTCCGATACGTTTGGAATGTCTCTTGTGACTTGCTCTGGACCCAATTTGGTTTCACGAACTTCTACGTCGAAATCCTTTATATTGATGGACGTTAATGTATCGTCTTCAACCAAACGATTTGAAATAACGATGGCGTCGTCCATGTTGTAGCCACGCCAAGGCATGAAAGCGACTATGAGATCACGGCCAAGGGCGAGCTCGCCGTTATTGATGGAGGCGCCTTCAATCAGGATATCGCCCTTTTTGACTTTTTGACCTCGAGCGGCGACGCATCTTTGGTTGTAGCAACGGTCGTCGTTGGTCTTTTCGAAGTGTTGTAATTTATATTCGATATCACCACCCTTGTCATAAGTAACTATCACAGAATCGCCATCGGCTTTCTTTACCACCCCTTTGCCGATTGCTGTTACTAATTGGGAAGTGTTTTTGGCGACTTCGCCCTCAATACCGGTACCCACGATTGGGTTATCATTTCTTAGTAGCGGTACAGCCTGTTTTTGCATTGCGCAGGCCATTAGAGAGCGGTCTACGCGGTTTTTCTCGACAAATGGAATCAGCGATGCTGATACGCCAAGAATTTCCTTGTGTGCTGCATCGATATGGGTCACTGTTGATGCTTCGGCCTGAGCTGGCGTGCCATGCACACGGGCAGAAACCCAATCTTCTACAAATTTTCCATCCTTATCTAGCTTAACCGAGGCATCTGCGATTACTTTGTCTTTTTCGGTATCGGCGTCCATGTAAACAATTTCGTCGGTAACTTTGCCATTTTTAACGACACGGTATGGCGCTTCGATAAATCCGTATTCGTTGATTTTGGCGTAAGTAGCAAAGTTAAGTACAAGCCCCACGTTGCCGCCTTCTGGTGTTTCCACGGTACAAATACGGCCATAATGGGTTGGGTGGGCATCGCGCACATCAAACCCAGCACGCTCACGGGTTAAACCACCAGGCCCCATCGAGCTTAGACGCCTTTTGTGAGCTAGCTCCGAGAATGGGTTAACTTCGTCCATTAATTGTGAAAGCTGAGAGGTAGCAAAGAATTCTTTTACTGCCGCCACTACCGGACGAGGATTTAGAAGTTGGGACGGCGTAACTTCTTCTGGGTTTGCCATCGACATGCGGTCTAAAATGTTTCTTTGCAGACGAAGCATACCTAGTCTGAACTGTCTTTGGACGAGCTCGCCGACTAGTTTTACACGACGGTTTGAAAGCGAATCGATATCGTCTGCTGGTTCCTGAGTGTTGTTTAGGCGAATAATTTCGGAAATTATCGCAATAACATCCTCAATTTGCAATGTACGGTGTTCTGGATCGTTAGGTGTATCGAACCCGAGTCTGCGGTTAATCTTGAATCTACCTACGTTTGAATAGTCATAACGCTTTGGATCGAAGAATGTTCTTTCAATCATCGACTTAGCGTTTTCGACCGTCGCTAGGTCGCCTGGACGAAGACGGCGATAAACCTCAAGTAACGCCTCGCCTTGGCTAGATGTTGTGTCTTTTTCTAGGGTTGCTTCGATGTAGCTCTTTTCGCCATTGTCTACGGCGGCAAAGCTTTGTTTGATTTCGGATTTTGTTAATCCTAGTGCCCTTAAGAAAGTAGTTACTGGGATTTTGCGGCGACGATCAATCTTGACATACATTGCGCCGTTGCCGGCAGTTTCAAATTCGAGCCATGCACCACGACCTGGGATTACCTTTGCTCCGTAGTATCTCTTTAGACCGATAGTTTCGGCACTAAAGAAAACGCCAGCTGAACGAATTAATTGTGAAACAACTACGCGTTCTGTGCCATTAATGATAAACGTAGCCCGATCAGTCATCCATGGGTAATCGCCAAAATAGATGTCTTGTTCTTTTTTGGCTCCAGTTTCTAGATTTTCGACCTCAACTACAACGTGAAGCGGTGCTTCGTAACTAGCAAGATTGTATTTTGCCTGAGCATCCGTTTCTTTTGGTTCTTTAAAATAATGTTCTTTAAAGCTAAGAGAGAGTTTGTTGCCGGTGTAATCCTTGATTGGATTTAGCTCCTCAAAAACTTCCCTTAGTCCGTTATCGACAAAGTCTGCCCAAGAATCTTTTTGGTGTGCCGTAAGATCCGGAATTGGCAGTGCTTGGTCACCTTCGGTGAAAAAAACTCTTTCACCGGACTTTGGTTTTGTAGCCATTCTACCTCTTTTATTAGTGTTATTAGTATTCTTTTTTGACGTCAGCTCTAGCTAGGCTGCCATCTCAGCGCCGAAGATTACTGCCCTATTTTCCCCCTGAGAGTCGCCAGCTCTCATCAAGTAATAAAAATAAGGCACACTACTTCTTATATTTGATTATACTACGAGGTTTTGATTTTGTAAATATGTTTTAGGCCCAAAAAACCGCTTTCAAAGAAAAGCGGATTTCTAGACATATATAAGCTCTCAACTTTTTATGTATAAGCCGACTCGCAGTTAGCTTAAGTTTATTATAGTCTTCTCATATTATTTGTCAAGCCTTTTTTATAAAAAAATAACCCCTGTTTTGGGGTTATTTTTTTGGTAAAATTTAGATATCCAAATCGTCCAAATCTGCTAGTTCGGCCCGAGTTTTTTCGGCAAGTTCAGATGTAGCCGATGATTCCTCTTCCTCCGTCACATCTTCATCTTCCGTGTCGTTTGTTGTGCCTTCATCTACTACTGGGGTTTCTTCTGGCTTTGAACCATGATGAGCCGTGCCTTCTTCGTCAGTATTAACGATTTTAAGATTGTAGCGCGCATCTTGTTTTGTGCCTAGAGCCCTTAAAAGAACTCTTATTGCTTGGGCAGTTACGCCACGTTTGCCGATTACCCGACCTACATCTTCTGGATCTACCGTGAGGGAGAGAAGCACACCCTTTTCGTCGATCTTGCGTTCAACTGCTACCTTTTCAGGATTGTTGACTAAGGTTTTTACTATGTATTCTACAAATTGCTGGTCGATAGTAGCCATTTTTTCTCCTTAAGTTAATTTTTTTAATTATAGCACAAAAATAGCCCAGTAAAGGACTATTTTTGATACTTAGATTTTACTCTGCTTTTTCTTCTTCGCTTGGAACTTCCTCGGCTGCTTCTGCCGGAGCCTCTTTAGGTTGATTCTTGCGAAGCTTATCGGCGTGCTTTGGCGCTGCTTTCTTTTCTGCGGTTTCTTTATACCATTTTGGTAATTTAACGCCGTTCTTCTTTAAGATGAACGCTACGCGTGAAGATGGTTGTGCGCCGTTTTTTAGATATTTTTCTACAGTCTCTTTATCTAAAGTTAAAGCTTTAGTTGCGGGATTGTAGTTGCCGACCTCTGCGACCACGCGTCCCGAAAGCGGATGACGCTGTGATTCTTGGACGACTATCCGGTACGTTGGGTAATGTGACCGGCCATTACGTTGCATGCGAATCGCTAGCATTTTTTCTCCTTAAATTATTAATTTCTTGATTATATCACAATTTTTAAAATTAGAAAAGGGGCCAAGGTGCGGCCCCTTAACTACCCTAATCCCCATCAATCATCTAGCTGTCTCGCTAGGTAATTTTCGAGGGCCCTTCTAACGCCCTCGTTTGGGTCTTTGGGTGTTATCTTTGTCCCGACGACCTGGCCGTCGGGACCATATATCGGCTCTTTGGTGGGACTGTACATTTCGAGGTACTCCTCCCATGTCCCATCGAAATTGCCCATGGCTCTCTCGGCACACTCGTTCCGATCGTCTGCGTTGGCTCCGACTTTCTTTGCCATTTTTCCCCCTTCGGTCATAATGTACTTGTTTTTATTATATCACACTTTAGCGAAAAAATCAACTGTCGCTCTTAGGCTTATGCTCGGTTCGGTATTTTTTTACTCCCTCTCTTGCCGCATTAGTCTGGGCTTCTTGCTTAGAATGACCTTTACCAGTGCCTTTCAAAGAGTTTCCGACATATATCCCTACGGTAAACGTCTTGTCATGATCTGGACCTTCTTCTTTTATGGTCTTATATACTGGCGTTACTCCATCTATCTTTTGTGCAAGTTCTTGTACGTACGACTTTGGGTCGCGCCAAGTACCTTCTTCTAGAACTTTATCGATTTTAACCAAAATGTGCTTATTAATAAATTCCCGTGCTGCATCATAACCCTGATCTAAATAGATAGCCCCAATTACAGCCTCAAAGCAGTCTGCTAGAATAGATTCGTGCGCTCTCTCGGAGCCATGCGACTCACCTTTAGACAACCTGACAAGGGGCTCGTAACCTAGTTCAATTCCGGCGGCGCCGATAGATTCGGTTCTAACCAGGGCTGCTCTTACAGCCGTCATAATTCCCTCAGGTTCGTTGTAATTGCGATACAAAAAATCTGAAGAAACTAATTCTAGTACTGCGTCGCCCAAAAATTCTAATCTTTCGTTGTGCTCATGCGCGGCTTTATGCTCATTAACATAGCTTCGATGCGTAAGAGCTGTTACAAGTAAATTAATGTCATGGAATTCAAATCCGAGTTTCTCTCTTGCAAATTGTTGATATTCTTCCATTGTCCTCCTTTTTATCTGTTACTTTTCGTGGCTTTTAATAATCGCCGGCACGTATTTTTTTCTTGGCTAAAAGCATTATTTTTTCGATATCTTCATATTCGATAGCGTCTAGCGCGTCCGTAAACGAAAACCATTTTATACCTTTCATCCATTTTTCCGGGATGGGCATTTCTTTACTATCAAGCGCCTGAACAAGATAGATTTGTGTTGTCATTAAAACTAGTTTATCCATTCTTCGGTATTTAAAATGAATTTTGCCTAGCCACGCCAAAACGGAGACATTCTTTAGTCCTGTTTCTTCTTCGATTTCGCGGCGAGCGGTCATTTTAGCGGTTTCGCCGGGTTCGATATGACCTTTAGGAATAGTCCAGCGTTCTTTTGAATCTTGGATTAAAAGAATTTCGATATCTTTTCTGTCTTTGGTGAATCTAAAAATAATTCCACCGGAGGTAGGTTCACGCACAATCTCTTGAATTGCCGTCTTACGACGAAATACCGCAGATTTAATTTTATCGAGAGCGGATTCTTTAATCCTCTCCGTCGGTAGCGCTTCTGGTACCTTGAGAGTTCTTCTCGCTGTTGGTTCCGCTTGCGGTGTGTGATTTGGTTTCATGATTATCCGATTCAGTGATTCCTAAATTTTTATAAGCAGTACCTAGCACACCATTAACGAATTTGGACGAATTTTCCGAGCCAAAGGCTTTTGCTAGCTCTACCGCTTCATTTATTGCTACTTTCGGAGGGATAGTGTCCCCGCATTCCGAAAGTTCATATAGCCCCATCCGAAGTATATTCCGGTCGATTGCTGCAATTGACTCGATTGGCCACTCTGGCGCTATTGGCGCTAGAACCTTATCAAGTAACTCAAAATTATCGGCAACGTTTTGTGCTAGACTATAGACAAACTCCGTGTCGCCGAGAGCCTTTTCGTATGGCTCGATGTTTTTTGCAACAATGACTTTAAGATCGACCTGGGGATCGTGCGCCAAAGTTCTAAGTTCATACTCGTATAAACTTTGAAGCACTATTACTCTACCTAGATGTCGATTACTTGCCATATTTTAAAATTCTCTTATTATTTGTTAGTTTTAACTTTTAGATTTGGGGTCTTCTTTTTGGTTTCGAAAGCTTTGACTGGAGAAATTTTATTTACTCTCCGGGCGAGCTCTAGCCTTAAATGACTCCTACGAAGCCCAGTTTTGCGCGGGCTGCTTTGTTTCTTAGGTTCAGGCATTTTACTCCTTAGTTTTAATAGATAGTTTGTGTAATAATACCACGAAATACAAAATTAGACAATATTTTGAGTTTAGACTAAGACATGAACATGGGAAAGTAGCGTTTTTTGATTTTGTTTAATTTATATATGATAAATTTTAGCCGTAAATAGTTTTTACAAAATTATAGATTTTTTAAGGCCTTTTTGATTGCTGGGCGGTCAAAACCGACTATACGCTGGCCGCCAATTTCCGTAACTGGCACAGTTTTAATACTTTGATCTTTATTCGCATCAACTTCTGTATATTCTACACCCAATTCATCTAGCCAATCCATTAAGGCGTGGCAATAGGCGCAGGTTGGAGTCGTATAGATTTTTATCATAAGTTCATTATACCATAGATTGCAATTCCGGCCGCTACAGATACGTTAAACGATTCTTTTTGGCCGCGCATAGGTATTTCGACGAACAGGTCAATTATATCATGTAGCGAATAATCTATCCCTTTAACTTCTTCGCCTAGAATTAAAACGATTCTATCGGATAATAAATCTTTTGTTTTAATACTGTTTAATTCTACTAAATTTGCTTTTTTGATGTTATTCTCTAGCCCTACAATCTGCCACTTCTGTTTTTTTAGCTCCTCTAAGTTCTTTTTTATATCACTGGACGAATAAATATCAAGCATATCCTCTGCTCCGAGTGCAGTTTTATGGATGGCTTTATTCTGTTTTTCTCTTAGATGAGGCAAAAGGGATTCGTCGTGTATTCTTGGCGTATAGCCAGAAAGTATTACCTTTTCTACACCAAACCCCTCGGCGGTGCGCAAAATCGCTCCCACGTTATAAGTTGAACGAATATTATCTAAAACTAGAATTAATCTCATACGACGATATTTAGTAGTTTGGCACGTTTAACAAAAATTATCTTTTTGATGTCACCTTCGATGTATTTTTTGATCTTTTTATCGTCTGTGGCTAGTTTGATGATTTTCTCTTCATCGTCTAATTCATCTACGTTAATCGTCAATTTGCCCCTTAGTTTACCATTAACCTGCACAACTACGTCAACAGTTTCACTCACCAAATATTTGTCATCCCACTTCGGCCATTCATCGTCTGCATTTAATTTTTCAAGCATTTCGCTAGATAGATGCGGGGCAAACGGCTTTAAAAGCTTAGCTAGAACAATTAAATCTTCTTTGACGGCTCCAGTTTTATGGAGCTCATTAACATATTCCATAAGTGCAGCCACGGCCGTGTTAAAGTTACATTTATATATGTCTTCTGTAACTTTTTTAATAGTTTTATGCCTGATAGCTAACAAATCTTTAAAACCATCTTCCTCGGGACGTTCCTCGCGCCCGTCTTCACGGGGCTCGTCACTGAGTCCTCGTAGCGACTGCGGATTCCCCTCGAAAGAGGTTTTACAAGATTTGTCGCAATCAAAGCATAAATTATAACAACGGTTTAAGAATCTATAAACGCCGCCCACGCTACGTGGGTCCCAGGCGGCATCTAATTCTACGGGTCCGATGAACATTTCATAAGTACGTAAGGTATCTGCGCCATAGCCATCGTTTATAACATCTAATGGATCAATTACGTTGCCTTTAGATTTACTCATTTTTTTGCCGTCGGGCGCGTTGATGTAACCGTGGTAAATTAGTTTTTTGATTGGTTCACGAAACGGCAAATAACCCTGATCGGCGAAGAATTTGCACCAAAATCTAATGTATAAAAGATGTGCCACGGCGTGATCGGCACCAACGTAGATATCTGTTGGAGCCCAATAATTAATGGCTTCTGGATTCCATGCATGTTCTTTATCATGCGGGGAGGCGTAGCGCCAAAGATACCAAGATGAACATGCGTAGCCGTCTAGAGTATCAGTTTCGCGAGTCATCTCTTCCATATGGGTTTCGCCAGTTTTGGGGTCTTTAACTGGTATTTTAACCTTAAGCCAGTCTTTTGCTTTGGCGAGTGCGGATTTGCCAGTATGATCTGGCTTGTAGTCCTTTACTTCTGGAATTAACACCGGAAGTTGGTCTTCGGGCACAGGGTGAGCATTACCATCTTTATCATAAGCAATCGGAATTGGACAGCCCCAATATCTTTGGCGACTAATTAGCCAGTCACGCATTTTGTAAGTTGTTTTTGGAGTGCCAAATTGATCAAATTCGCAGAGCTCTGTTTCTACGATTGGCAAGTCATGAGCCTCAGCAAATTCATGATCGCGCTCGTCCATTGTTGGCACAGCCATAATTGCGCCCGTGCCATAGCCCGCAAGCACATAATCAGCCACCCAAACCGGAATCTTTTCCTTTGTGGCTGGATTAATTGCGTAAGCCCCAGTAAATACGCCAGTTTTTTCTTTATTTTCTTGACGCTCCACTTCAGATTTTAATAATGCCGCCCGCTTATAAGCCATCACCTCATCACGCGCATCGTCCGAAACAATATAATCTAACCCCGGATACTCTGGCGCCACCACCAAAAACGTCGCACCATAAATCGTATCAGGTCGCGTAGTAAAGACTTTGATGTTTTGGGCGGAAGGGTGAAGGCCTTTTGAGGACTGTAAGCTTGGGCGAGCGCCCTTGAGCGTGTCCGAAAAAGGCCCTTCGCCTTCCGCCACAACCTCAAAATCAATCTCCGCACCAGTCGATCGACCAATCCAATTCTTTTGCATGGTTTTGATTTTTTCGGGCCAATCTAGGGTGTCGATTTCGTCCAGCAACTCGTCTGCGTACTCCGTAATCTTAAAGAACCATTGTTTCATTTTCTTCTTTTCTACTTCGTGACCGCAGCGCCAACATTTTCCGTTTTCTACCTGCTCGTTTGCAAGCACGGTTTGATCCTCTGGGCACCACCACTGGTATGATTCCTTTTGATAGGCTAGGCCTTTTTTATATAGTTGCAAAAAACACCACTGAGTCCATTTGTAATACTCTGGATCTGATGTATTTATTTCGCGGTTCCAATCAATGGCATATCCAAGGCGCTTGGCTTGCTTGCGGAAGTTATCGATATTAATTTTAGTGATTTCTTGAGGCGGCATACCTGTTTTAATAGCGTAGTTTTCGGCAGGTAGACCAAACGTATCGTAACCAAACGGGCGCATTACGTTTAGACGCTGTTGCTCATAAAACCTGGTAAGTACATCTACGATTGTAAAATTCCGCACGTGGCCAACGTGGAGGCCGGCGCCAGATGGGTAAGGAAACATTTCAGCGATAAACATTTTAGGCGTACCATCTTTTTCGGTAGCCTGATATGGTTTAGTTTCTTCCCAAATTTTTTGCCATTTTTCTTCGATCTTTAACGGTTCATATCTATTCATGATAGATATTATAACATCATCTTATAACTTTATTGTAAATATTGATGAATTTATCGAGAGTTCTCTCGAGATCATGTTCTCCAGCTATCTTGATTGAGTTTTTAGAAAACTTGTCTTGCAACTTTTTATCGGATAATGTCTTTATCATTGCATTGGCAATTTCGTTAATGTTGCCAGGCTCGCAAAGAAAACCATTTTTGCCATTAATACACACCTCACCCACTGCCCCTTTGTTTACTGCGATTAGGGGCAGACCAGAAGCCGCGGCCTCGATTAGAACTATCCCCTGGGTCTCAATCTCGCTAGCTGTAGCAAACACTGTTCCAGTTTTATAAAGCTCATACAAATCTGGTGGCAAAACTCGGCCTAAAAACATCACATCGTTTTCTAATGAAAGCTTTTTTACCATCTTTTCAAGTCGCATTTTATCTACCCCATCGCCAACTATAACTAGCCTTGCTTTCGGAACAACCCTACGCGCTTGATTGAATGCGGAAATTATAGTACCGACCTTTTTTTCTGGATCCACACGGCCGATATAAAGGATTATTGGGCTAGTCTTTGGAATCTTGTATTTTTCATAGATTTTTGAAGGGGCTTTTCCGGGTTTAAAATTAGACAGATCAACGCCATTCGATACTGCTGCTATTGGAATTCCGAGTTCGTGTTTTTTAAGAAGGTTACGAATCGCTTGTTCGGTCGGCATTGTCACAAAATCACTTCTACTCTGACGATTTCGAAAATATGAGGAAAGCAGAGCATTGACCGGGCGTCTTACCGGCTTTGGCATTTTGAGAGACTCCGTTATTACTTCTGGCTGGTTGTGCTCGGTCGTCACAATCGGAACGTGATTTTTCCTAGCATAAGATACCACAGACAATCCTATGGGGTCTGAAACCTGTACGTGTACTACATCTGGCTTGAAATTATTTAAGATTCTTTTGATTTCTGGAGACGGAAACACCGAGACCTTAAGTCCTTCTTTATAGAATAAATGCGGAAGTTCTAGCCCAAATATCTTTTTCCTTGGTGGAACTTTGTTGATTTGATCTGGGTATACTCTAATGTCGATCGATTTAAGATGGCACACCTTGACACCGTCTTCGATTTTGGTGTAGTTTTTGCCGGTTTGACTAGGGCAAAGAACTAGCACCTCGTGACCCCTAGCGGATAAGCCCTTTGCAAGGTTGTGCGAGAACATCGCTACCCCGTTAATCATTGGGTAGTAAACTGCTGTTGCGATTACTATTTTCATATACTTTTAGCTTTTTCCATTTGAGGATCGCGCATGGCATTGATATCTTCGTAGGTGCGCTCTACCTCTATATCCGGCTTAATTCCTTCGCCGTTGATTGAGCGTTCTTTTGGGGTATACCATTCTGCGGTCGTTACTTTTAGTTCTGTTCCTTTTGACAATTTAAACAACTGTTGTACAACGCCTTTGCCGTAAGTTTTTTCTCCTACGATTTTAGCTTTACCGTAGTCTTGCAGTGCACCGGCAACGATTTCCGATGCCGAAGCAGAGGAACCGTTTACTAATACTACTGTGTTCATATCTTTTAGTATTGCCTTACCAGAACTACTCTTTGTAGTGGAATCACCAAAGTGTTTAGATTTTTGCACTAGGATTGCGTCGCTATCGATCCAGAGACTCAGTAGGTCTTGGGCCGCAGCAACATATCCGCCGCCATTGTTTCTTAAATCTAGGATTACTTTTTTGACGCCTTTATCGGCGAAATTTTTAGCAAAACCCTGAACAATCGTCCCGGTGTCGTTATCGAAACGAGTTACGGTTACAATTGCAGTACTGCCATCGTAATCGACGTAGGCAGATACATTATTGATAGTTTCTCGCTTCATGGTGAATGATTTTTCTTCGCCATCTCTCACGACGGAAACTGTTACCTCTGTGCCTTCCTCGCCGCGAACTTTTTTGGAGATTTCTTCCGTGGAAAGGGTATAGACTTCTTCGCCGTTGACCTTATAGATAATATCTCCTGCTAGAATACCGGCTTTTCTAGCTGGATTGTCTGGCAAAGTCCTGAGAACCCGAACATAGCCGTCTCTCATCCCCATTTCTACTCCGATTCCACTGCCAACATTGCCATGAAGATCATCCTCAAATTCTGCAGCTTCCTCAGCATCCATGTAGACAGTATAGACGTCGCCGAGAGCCTCGGTCATCCCTTTTTTAGCTCCTTCGATCATTTTGGTTTTGTCTAGTTCGCCGTTATAGGAACCAGCAAGCTTATCATATACTTCGTTAAGAGGTGACCAGTCTAGATTGTTGCTACTATTTATGCCTAGATACGGACCGAAGCTGCTAAACCAATTATTCCAATTTAGTCCAACAAAAACCCCAGCTACAGCAAGTACTCCGCCAATAATAATTGAGCTGGCTAAACTAATTTTTTTCTCATTCCACTCTTTTTTATAACTCATGTTTTTAATTATAGCACATCAACTTTATTCGAAATGGATGAAATTATATTGCCATACCTCACTAGCAGAGATCGTACGGGAGCCAAAGTCGCCATAATGCATGCTGCCCGAATATAGATATGTAGCATAGGCGTTATTGTATTCCGTTACGTTAATTGAGCCATCTGAATTAACGCTTTCTACCCAAAATACGTGACCATATGGATAGCCATCCACCTGGCCAACCGTGTTTGCTGCCGGGGTTTTATTTACTAGATATCCAGCCGAAATCGCGGCATCGTCCCAAGAATACGCATTCCCCCAGCTGATTGCAACTCCAAATCTTTCGTACGCTTTCCAGCCTGCGTAGCTGACACATTCGCAAACATAGCCGCCGATACTATTCCAACCTAGACCATCTTCCCAGTAAGTAATATACTCGTCTTGCCTGCCTGGGCAATCGGCCTGCCATGGATAGGTATTTGCGCCAGTGTAAGCACTACCTCGATATAGTTCTGGGTGAGCCTCTTGTTCGGCTTTTTCTGCTTCGCGTTGGGCAAGTTGGGCAGCTTTTGCAACTTCCGCATATGCTTCTGCGTCATTTTCGTACTTGGTAACTAACGCTTGCTGTTCACTTTTTTTAGCGACTAGCGACTCTCTTGCCGATTGTTGCTCTTCGAGCAACCTCTCTACTTCGGCCTTATCGGCTTCTAGCTTTTCTTTTGCTTTTTTTACTGCCACGGCGGTAGCGCTAATTTGTTCTTTAACAACTTCTTCTCGGGCTGCTTTTTCAGCTAAGTCTGAAATAGAGCTGGCACCCGCCAGAATCTTGATTGGCTCCGCATCCGATTCAAAATGCATATTAACAAGAAGCTCAGCCAAGGCCTCTTGCTCCTCGGCTAAACGTGCTTCGGTTTCGGCGATTTGACCTTTTAAATCTTTAATTTCAGCTTCGGTTTCGGCGATTTCGGCTTCCTTTTTTGCTACCTCTACTGTTAATTCGCCAACTTTTGCCTGATAGGCATTGGCGGTTTGAGCCGCAGAGGCGGCATTTTTGGTAGCTTCTTTCTCTTTTTCTACGGCTTCACGGCATGCGGCAGAGTTTTGACAGGCTTTAGAAATAGCATCGGCCGATTGATTATTAATAAATACTGACGCAGTTGGCGCCCCTACCATTACCGAGATTATCCCTAGGATCAAAATTAATTTTTTGTTTCGCCTTATCATGTTTTTATTGTAGCATAAGGATTATGTCTTATGCAAGTATTTAGAAACTGCTAGCCTTGCCGATATTCTGCCGATTAGTGCGCCCGCCACAATAAAGATTGCAAAAACAATAATTAGTTGGTTAGATTCTAAGATGGAATTAATTGAGCTAACGTCGATACCGTAGCCTTCTAACTTTGGCGACAGGAAACGGAACCCAAAATAAGATATCGTGGCGGCAATTAGGCCGGCGATTATGCCGCAAATCTCAGCCTCGACTAGGAACGGTCCACGAATAAAGCTTTTGTCGGCACCAACTAGTTTCATCATATATATTTCTTCGCGACGAGAGAAGATTGCCATCCTGATGGTACTAAATATAATTAAAATCGAGATGACCAGAAAAACTGCAGCAAGGATAATGCCGCCCGTGCGAGCAATTCTTGCCCATGAGGTGATGGTGGCGATTTCGGCTTGGTTAACATCGTAGGTTGGAGCTTTTTCTTTGTCTGTATAAGCCCTAAATGTTTCATTTTCTTCAACAATTTCTTTAACGCTAGTGAGGTTATCTACATCATAAACCTTAATCCTCATTGTTGCTTGCATCTTGCTAATCATTAATTGCTTCATTTCGTCGTCTAGTATTTCTAGCACGTCATCACTATTTTTGTTTTCGGCTAAGAATTTTTCATATTCCTGAGCAGACGTAGACGCGTCTACACTCTTGATGTTTGGATCTTCTTTGATTAAATTGGTTAATTCGTCAAGTGTTTCGGCCGAAGTGTTGGGTTTAAAATAAATCGTAATATCTATTTTGTCTTTCATCATTTCGGCAGTACTAGTTAAGATTACACTTGCGACTATCGTTACAAATAAAATGATTAGCGTTATTGCCATGACCGCCGTGGCGGCCGTAGAAAGCCAAATATTGCGGCCAAAGCCTTTGGTTCCATATTTAACAATCCTTGCTCTTTCCCGCAAAATATGTCGCTTCCGATTTTTTTGCATGGTGCGGAGGTTTTTCTTGGATGTTTTCTTAATTGTTTTCGCTTTTTCTTCTTTCGTCATTTTTGCCTCTAAATTATTTTTCTTCTGGGCCGCAGGGCATGACCTGGCGTTTGAACTTTGCGTGCCGGTTGTTTTGGTATTGGTGTATTATCTAGGCTATATATTCCATTATTTTTTTGATCGCTAACGATTTTACCATTTTTTAGGGTTACAACCCTTTTTTGCAAATTGTTAACGACGTTCTCGTTGTGAGTCGTAACAAGGATTGTAGTGCCAAAATCATTAATGCGCTTTAATAAATCGATAATTTCGCTCGTAGTTAGTTTGTCTAAATTGGCGGTGGGCTCGTCTGCGATTAGGATTTTAGGCTGTCTTGCAACGGAGCGGGCAATTGAAACGCGCTGAGCTTGGCCACCAGAGAGTTGATCTGGAAATTTGTTGGCTTGATCTAATAAGTCGACTAATTCTAGTACTTTTGGCACAGTGCGGCGAATCTCTTTGTTGCTCATTCCGGCAATTTCTAGCGCAAATGCCACATTTTCGTAAACCGTTCTGCGTGGCAAAAGTTTAAAGTCTTGAAAAACCACTCCAAGACGCCGCCTATAGCCAGGAATGTGACGTTTTTTCACGTAGTCTAAGTCAATGCCGCCAATTATAATCTTGCCAGAATCCGGTATTTCCTCCTTGGTTATCATCTTTATTAGGGTGGATTTACCAGCGCCTGATTTTCCAACCAAAAAAACAAATTCATTCGGCTCGATATGCAAAGATACCGAATCGAGCGCTAGCTCAGAATCGCCGGGATACTTTTTGGTAACCGAATCGAGCAATATCATAAGAATATTATAGCATAAGTATAATTGTATGCAACTTTAAAAGGAATGGTGACGTTGCGATTATTCTACGAATTCTAGATGGAATGTCATATTTTTGGTTTTTTGCCCAATACCCTGATAGATTGTTCCGGGCTCAATTCTAGCCCCGGGATGTTCTTTTTGTACTTTCTTTAAAGTTTCTTCATACGAGGTATCAGTAGTAATAGTTATATCTTCTGATTTTTTGCTAAACGGCCTGATTTCTTTTTTAAGTTTTGCACTTTGCAAAACGGCGTCTAGGTCTAGCTCGAAGCCAGCTAAGTATTCGGCGAGTTTAAAGCTGGCGCGCACTGAATTTTTAAACTCTCCCACTACACCAATTGTTTTGTTCTTTAGTACTATTTCGGCCGAACGATTTGAATCAAATGGCCTTAAAGTGGCGTTGCTGTTTTTTAGTGGCAAGAATTCTGGAACTATCCCAATTTCACCTAGCAGTCTTGCGACATATTTTTTAGCGGCATAGTATGCAGTTTCTTTCTTTTTACGCTCTGCAATAATGAATCCTAGCGAATTTTTTTCTACCGGTACGTCCTCCTCGTCTCTACCCCATTCTTTACGATACACTTTGTTCATTTCGTAGATTGCGAATTGTTCAACTGGTAATTTCTCGTTTAAAAACGCCTTATCTAGTAAACTCGGAACGATACTTTGTCTAACATATTGTAGCTCTGGTGAGATTGAATTAACAATTTTGTACGAGTTTGATTGGTCTTGATTGGCTTTTTCAAGTAATTTGCCAGAGACAAAGCTATAGGTCAATAGTTCGTTTGCGCCGAGCTTATCCATCAAATCGCGGATTTTGTGTTTTAGCGCAAACATTGAATTGATGTCGGCCGTGCCGTGTAGTGGCAATGTTGGAATAATATTATCGTAACCAAGCAATCGCCCTACTTCTTCGATTATGTCCTCTTTAATATGAATATCGGTACGCCAATACTTTGGAATTACGGTTAACTCGCTCTTATCATTTTGGACCTCAAAACCAACATTTTTTAATGTATCCATGATGAGCTTTTCGTCGTAGTTCGTGCCTAGAAGGCTGTTAATTTCTTTTGTTGTAATTTTTACAATAGGCTGTAGATTGGGCTCCATGTAATAATCTTTAACCGCCACCGGTTTTCCGCCAATTTCTTTTGAAGCTTCGGCTAGCACATTAAATGTGCCTCCGCACGGCACGCCTTTTGTAAATCTGGTGATTGCTTCGGAGAAGATGCCATGAGCCATTTGAGTCTTACGAAGATTATATAAACTAAATGACGCCGACTCTAGTAATATTTGCTTGGTTTCGTCATCTACCATAGTATTTTTACCCCCCATAGCACCTGCTAGTGCCACTGGAGTATCGCCACTTGCAATAACGATGTCGTTTTCGTTTAGTTCAACCTCCTCGTCGTCCAGTAAGATCATTTTTTCGCCGTTTTTGGCAAGCCTTACCGCTATTTTTGGACTACTATTCTTTCCGACCTTAACAAATTTATCAAAATCAAAAGCGTGCAACGGTTGGCCGGTTAAAAGCATAATATAGTTTGTGATGTCTACTATCTTTGAAATACTATTCATGCCAGATTTGGCTAGGAGCACCTGCATACTGGTCAGGTACTTTTCTTTTTCTGTAGCATCTTTAATTTTGAGTACAGCTGCAGAATATCTTGGACATATTTTAGAATCAGAAACCTCAATATCGATCTTTTGGTCCTCGCTTTCTAGGCCAGTCTTGGTTTGTTTTAATACGAGATCCTTGAAAGTGTCTTCTTTAAACAAGAAATCTGGGTCATTAAACTTTTGCCCCATGATTCCGGCGACTTCGCGGGCAAATCCAATAATACCAAAACAATCCGGACGATGCGTCAAGGACTTATTTTCAATTTCTAGGATTAAATCCTTTAGATTAAAAACGTCCGCAAGCAAGTCTCCTGGCTTTGCTTCCTTTGGGTCTATTTCTACGATTCCGCTATGATCATCACCAAAATCTAGCTCGTCTGCTCCGGCAAGCATGCCGCTTGATTCGTATTTTTTTAGCATTTTGCGTTTGCCGATTACAAAAGGCGCGTCTTCCTTGACTGATGCTGGAACAATGGCGCCGGGCGCAATCCAAGCTACGAGCATCCCCTCGCGCACGTTTGGTGCGCCACATACGACTTGGACCAATGAATCAGAAGCTGTTCCTACATTAATTTGGCATAGCGTTAAATGTGTGTCTGGGATTTTTTCGGCTTTCTCAACGCGCGCAACGTAGATTTTATCATATTTACTAGTCTCGTCGATTACACCCTCGACCTCCACTAGGCGCGCGCCGATAAGTCGAATGAGTTCTTCATTTGGGATATTTATATCTACATATTTTCTTAGCCAGTTTAGTGAAATTTTCATGTTAAAACTCCCTCAAAAAGTTTAAGTTTCCAGATTCAAAGTGACGAACGTCTCCTAAACCATAGCGCAACATTACGAGGCGGTCGATCCCTCCGCCCCAGGCAAAACCGTGGTACTTTAATGGGTCAATCCCGGCCATTTTTAATACATTAGGATGAATCATGCCGCACCCTAGCATCTCCAAAAAGTCGCCTTTTTTGCCGCCTAGAGACTTTGGTTTTTCAATCATAAACTCTAATGACGGCTCGGTAAATGGGAAATAACCTGGCTGGGTTCTAATATTCAATTTTTGCTCGTAATACTTTTCAAAGAATTCCCTCAAAATCCCTAGCATATCTCCCATGGTACAATCCTTAGAAACATAGACCCCCTCGCACTGATAAAAAGTGTGTTCGTGAGTAGCATCTACGTCCTCGTTTCTGTATACACGACCAGGAACAACAACCGCTATTGCTTCTCCTTCTTCCAATTTGTGTTTATAACTTTTAAGTACTCGGTGCTGCATGGTTGAGGTATGAGCTGGCGGGATTAGGCCTTCTTCTGTACGGAAAGTATCGTAGCCATCTCGTGCCGGGTGTTCTTTAACGAAATTTAGACTATCGAACATATGAAACTCGTCGTCGAGTTGGCGGGATTCTACCACATCAAATCCCATCATTTGATAAATACCCGTGACGCGATCTAGTTCGGCCATCAGGGGATGCTTTGATCCTAAAGTTGCCGGATAAAATTCGGGGAGAGGTTCGTTTACGCCGGACCAAGCCGTAATATCGATTGGCTTAGATTCTTTATTAATTAAGTCTTGCTCAGCCTTTTTAATTTCGGCTAGAACCTTCTGCTTGGCCTCATTTAGTTGGCGACCGAATTCTGCACGGCGTTCCGCTTTAATCTCTTTAATTTTAGCATACTCAGCATTTAATTCTTTTAGTTTTTGCTTTAGCTTTCCAATTTTCTCTGATTGTTCCATATAAGAGACATTATACCTCTAGTTGACTTATTTATCAAAGTATGATATAATATAAATATTAGGCTACGTGGCTCTTATTTCTTAGGTCGAAGTATTCAGATTTTCCCCGCCAGTAGCAGTAAACCATTTCTTTGATTTCTGCGTCATCTATTATTAGCGGTTGATTGTCTATTCTTAGATATGGGCCTCCAAACGCATATCTTTCTAGGGGGTTGTAATTTCTAATCCGGGCAAGGTACGAGGCGTAGCTTAGTGCGAGCTTTGCTTCGTCTTTTGTCATGCCAGACATACGAGCAATTCTGCCAGCCGGCGAATTATCTAGTGGATGCTCTTTGTAATATTCCTCTCTATACTTTGACACCTCACTCTTGACATTTTCGACCATTGAATTTGCACGATCATACATCATGTAACCTACGTATTTTTTTACCTTCGAACTATAATCATTGCTGCCACTAAGAGTATATTTAGCGCCCGTAACGACATCGGAATCGGCTTTGCATCCGCCAATTAATAGGCTCAAGAGACTGCCTAGACCAAAAAATTGACTACTTGGTTCATCGCCTGCACAAATTGTTTCACTTTGCACGCCGACTGGTGCCTCCCTATTTGTGGCATTATCTATAAATTCCGCAAATTCTGATCCTTTTATTGGTTTGCCATTGGAGTCAATTTCGCCCCCTAGAGTTTCTTGCCACCATGACATTGTTTTATCCTTATAATCAAGAACGAGAGGCCTGAGCTCGTTGCAATATATGTCGCCCATTGAATTATATGCCTGTGAGGCGGTCGTACAGGCGCCTCCCAGAGTAGTGAACTTTCTATCACTGCCGTCTGCGATAGCGTCGCCCAGTAAACTACTAGCCGAATCGCTAGTGAGATTAGCCAAAGATCCAAACATTGTTACGAGGCTAGAGTTGCCACGTGACGAATGGTTAAGATATGCACTAGAAATACGATGAGTGATGTTACCTAAGAATGTATTTGGGGATGAAGTGTCGAATGGACTAAGATTTACTTGCTCGGCATTGGCCCTTAATGCCAAAACTTTATCGACTTCTTGTTGAGAAGCCATAACTGTTTCGCTATCCGCAGGCATCGTACCTATTAGTTGCTGATTGATCGCCCCAATAATATACGAGCCACCCGCTACCGCCCTATTTCCACCAAGTATACTAGTAAAATTGTCACTATTAAATTCCATAGTGGCAACTCTAACACTATCCTCGGCTTTCTCAATCGTATCCCTATCAACCCCAAAACCAAACGCTTTTTTAAGCATAGCAAGTGGCGACGTTTTATTATTATCGCGCAGTATTGACTCTTTGATTACTGTGCCGATTTCGTTGCTTGATTCCGTTCCTGTGGCTACTAAAACTCGGTCACGGGAAAAATTATTTGCCTCCGAAACCGAATAAACGCCACCGGAAGCTGCTGCAGCGAAATTCTTCGTTTCGAGAATGGATTTTTTCACCGTTACTGGCTCATTGGTATTGACGTCGATATATTTAAATTCGGTCTGGCGATTTAGCGTATCCATGACTTGATTAACGGGTCCAGTCCCATCCAATCTTGCTCTTTGAATCGGTTCCTCGATTGCAAGGAATGCCCTAGCGGCCCTTAGCGGTTCTGTTGACGAGATTGCCATGTTTAGTAGTTGGGACGACTTATCATTGCTGCCGCCCGCATCAATTGCTCTAGAAACTATACCTTCGCTACTGCCTTCTAATTCTGCTTCTGCACAGTCATCTACACTCTCTCCACAACCCGCGAATGCCGCCGAAATATCATCTTTTAATATTTCGTTTATTATTTTATTATAGGCTTTTTTGTCCTCTTCCTCGTTGCCGGTAGTCTCCCAGTCGTAGAAGTTCGTTAGCGATAGTCCCAGTTTTTCGTATACTTCTTGAGCGGCGTTAATAAAATATTCTGCTTTAACCTTGATGGCGTCTATGTAATTCTTATATTTTTCTGGGTCAGATTCTACAGCAAGCACAAGGTCTTCTGCTTTGATTATTTCACCATTATAAAGGACCGATAGTTTACCTTCACTGCCATACTGATGATAATCAAAACCAGTGGCAGCTATTTCCATGTTTTTATCTATATCTGCAATATAAGTATTAGTACGAACAAAATCGCCAGACTCTGTTACCTGACCAAATATATAGCCGTGCTCCGCGAGATCGTTAGCTATCTTACTAGGAATTCTGCCTTCGGATGTTTTTTCTTGGAGAATTCTAAGCGCAAGATTCTCCATCGCTGCTGCCGTTCCGATATAGTTTAATGAATCCATCATATTATAATCGAGTGCGCCAATTATTGTTAACGGGTTTTTGAGTAGAATAATTGCGGCGGGCACCAATAGAACTAGTCCAATTCCGATGATGAGTGGGGCTTTTTTTGAAATCTTTCCTTTAGATTTACCTTTTGAAGCGTTGCCTGATTCGGACTCTTTACCGCTACCTCGATAATAGCCACCGAGCAGTGGGCCACCCCATGACTCTCTGCTAGATTCCGATGAGGATGAGCCGGCTGAATTTTCGAACTCGTTCAAGTTTTTGGCGGCTTCTTCTTTTTTGCCGCCCTTGACGTTATTAATGAAATCAGGATTAATGCTCTTTTTTTCTGAGCTTCTTACCGCTTCGGATGGATTTGTAATTTTGTCTTCCATACTAATTATTATAGCACTAAAGCTTTTTCATGAGGCAAAAAGATCTAAGACTTTACAAACGGAAAATCAATATTAACGATAGAATTGCCAAAATAACTAAAACTGCCCAGACCCACGAAAATCTGCCAGTTTTTTTGAGGTCTTTTAGGTATTCTGCGTCCTCAGCTAAATCTGGATCATCGCTAGAAACCCGAGAATTGCCACTTAATTTTTCTCGTAAATCGGCGTCGATGCGACGCGATAATTCATCACTTTTGCTATTATCTTTGTTTACTATTACGCCCATATGCTTCCCTAAATATATTTAATATAACTTTTTCATTATACCATATAAATTTTTGTGGTATAATGAATCCAATATTATTTAAGGAGGTCAATAATGGCGACTAAAAAGTCAAAGACAACGAAGAAGCCGAAGGCTTCATCAGCCAAATCCAAAACCGCCACGAAAACTGCGAAGAAAACAGATCTCGAGGCAACAAAAACGAATACCACAGTAGAGAAAAAGGCAGTTGAAAAAAAGGTTGTAGCCACTAAATACGGTTTTCTTGCTGGATTCTTTGCTCGCAAGTATGAGGAAAAGGAAAGTATCCTCGTCATCTTTAAGAGGCGCAGATTTTACGGTTCGCTCCTTGGAGAAGTGATTGGTACGATGTTTATAACACTACTTCTACTTTCTGTATCGCTACTTGGTGTAGCTAATATTGCAACCTATGCATTTGCGGTTATTGCAATTTTAATTGCTATATATGCATTTTCTGGTGCTTGCCTTAACCCAATTGTTACCGTTGGCATGATGGCAAGCCGCAGAATTTCCGTGATTCGTGGCGTTATGTATATCATCGCCGAGGTAATTGGCGCCTGGCTTGGTTGGTTAATCTTTAATGCGTTCCATCTTGCTGGTGGCGAAACTGCATATGAAATTCCGGCTATGTCAGCAATTGGTGAAGGTAAGTTCTGGCCAATTGCATTTGTAGAACTACTTGGCGCAACAATCATCGCGTTCTTCTTCTCGCGAGCACTCGCTTACAAACGCAGCGTCTTCACCTTTGCTGCTACTGTAACCGGTGGTATGATTCTAGCCGTGGTTGTAGGTTATGTTATTTCTGCAGCCTTCCTTGGCGCTAATAACAACTTCGTTTACAATCCTGCCGTTGCTCTCATGATGAAGATTTTCCCAACTTCAGGCGAAAACTTTGGCGAAATTCTTGGCGGTATCTGCCAAGCGCTTTCTGCTTACGCCCTAATCCCAATGATTGGCGGAATCTTAGGATTCTACATCGCAGATTTTAGCGAAAAAGTAACAAGCTAAAGTTTGGCTCAAAAAAATCACCCTTAATCGGGTGATTTTTTATTCTTTAGGAAATAGAGGTGACTTTGGAAGGTTAATTTTATCACTAAAGATTTTAGACACCTTGTTTGTAGCCGTCGGCATAAATGGAGAAAGAGCATAGCTACAATCTAACAAACCGTTAATTAAGTTATTTAGACACTCTTCCAACTTGACCGTTTCTTTGTTTTTTGCTAGGATCCATGGCTTTTCTTCATCTATCTTTTTGTTTAGATTTTGAATTTTTTCCCATATATATTCAAAAGCCTCAGAGTATTTAAATCCATCCATCAGATTTTTGTATTCTTGATCTAGCTCGTGCTCTCTTGGTAAAATTATGATATTATTTTTAACGGCGAGAGTAGCTAACCGTTGTACCAGGTTTCCAAAATCATTTGCTAGCTCGTTGTTATATGCATTAATAAACTTATCCCATGTAAAATCCGAATCAGCAAAAGTATCTACATGACGCAGGAAATAATACCTAAAAGCATCAGCACCATAACGATCGATAACTTCTACCGGATTAACCACATTGCCGATAGATTTGGACATCTTTTGACCGTTTGATAACACAAATCCGTGCGACACAATTACTTTGGGTAAAGGCAACCCCAACTCCAGTAGAATTGCCGGCCAAATAATTGCATGAAATCTTAAAATATCCTTACCCACGAATTGCGCCGAAGCGGGCCACCACTCACTAATATCTTTATCTGGGTATCCAAGCACAGTGATGTAGTTAGATAAAGCGTCTAACCAAACATACATCGTTTGGTCCGAATCATCAGGAACCGTTATTCCCCATGTAAGTTGGCTTTTTGGCCTAGATATGGACACGTCAGGCGATTCGTCTAGCAGCTTTAGTATTTCTTTTTTTCTGAAGTCGGGTAAAATTAGCATCTCGCCACTACTGATTGCTTCTCTTATTTCATCTTTAAAATCAGAGATGCGAAAATAATAGTTTTCTTCCTCTAACTTCTCGTATGCTTTTTGATGATCTGGGCAGATACCTTTATTTTCATCGTATTCTTTTTGAGTAATATATCGTTCACAACCTGTACAATACCAGCCCGAATATTTTTCGAGGTAGATGTGATCTTTAAGTTTTAGCCAAATTTCTTGAACTCGCCTAACGTGCTCATTGTCTGAGGTTCTAATATAATCCGTGCATTCAACATCTAAAGCTTTGATAAAATCACGAAATTTTTCGGCATTTTGATCCACATATTCCTGCACCGGAATATTTAATTCTTTGGCTTTCTGAAAGATTTTGCCGCCGTGTTCATCCGTTCCGGCCTGAAACCTAACTTCGTCACCGAGTAACTTGTGATACCTTGCATAAACATCGGCCAAGCAATAATCTACGGCATGACCAATATGAGGCAAGCCATTTACGTACGGTATAGCCGTAGTAATATATCTTTTCGTCATAAAATTATTCTACAATGCTTCGCAAGTGAAGTCAAGAAGCTCATAATTGCTGCGGATGCCTTCTAGAGTAAAGTCTACAATTCCTTCTTTTACGGGTAAATTGTATTCCGCAGCGTTAGCTGTCGTGATATCAGCTACGGTTACGGTCTTGGCCGAGCTTTCCGAATCTGAGGTTACGGTGGTAGCTTTCGCTTCGGATGTTATATCAACTAATTTTCCGTCTTTAAAATTCGCAGTTATTGTCGTAACGCTTGAAGTTGACGGGCTAGCCTCGGATGATTCTGATGATGCAGTTTTTGTACAAGTTAGTACCTTATTTACACTGGTAGTTGAGTTTGACGCTTCAGAAGAATCAGAGTTTTTGGATGAGTCGGCAGGACCAGGTGTGTTTGAAGAATTATTATCTGGTTCTACAACCGAATTGTTGGACTGGCTACCGCTAGATGGAGCAGGCTGACCAGTCATAAATTGCATTGCTAGCACAACGCCTAAACCAAGCACGACTAAGGCAGCAACTACAATAAGGGCGATTAGAGTTTTATTATTGGATTTTTTTGCCCCTTTGCTCATGAGGGGTGTAGAGACACTGTTTGCATCCGGCTGCGTAGCTGGATCATTGAAAGAGACGCTGGGGGTCCTATTAGTAGCACTGCCAATTTCATCAGCTGGGCCAGATACCGCTGAGCCAATTGAACCTGGGGCTGGAGCAGCGGCGCGCATTGGGGCCTTTAGCTCCTCCTCAACTGGATCGGGCGGTGCAACCGGTTCGGGTCTCAAAATTGCATCGGTAGCCCCTACGCCATTTTGTGGTAGAGATACGCCCGGGTTGATGATTGGGTTTACAGGTGTAGCTATTGGCGGAACTGGTGAACTAGGCGACCCTTGTGGGACGGGAGGAATTGGCGAAGCCGGAGACACCGGCGCAGACGGACCCATTGGTGTAGTTGAAGAAGCTGGAGTAGCTGGAGAGACTGGAGCAGCGGCAACTGGCGGAACTGGCTGAGATTCGGATGGGGAGACGAGCGGATTCTGCGATATTGGTTGCAAATTTGGCCCTCCCGCTACCGGGCTAGTGTTAGTTGTCGGATTCGGTTGATTTGAGCCTAAGCCCGTTCCTGGTAACGGCGATGGTGTTGGATTATTATTTGTTGGATCCATTTCTTTTTTCCTTAAAAATTAAAGTTATTAATCATGCTTATGGTTTTATTATAACATATAATATCGCTTAATTACCAGATTAATGTGGTTGGGCTGTTAGCGACCAGAAAAGCCGCCGCCTCCGCCGCCTCCACCAGAGAAGCCGCCGCCTCCACCTCCGGAAAACCCAGAGGATGAACTTCCACCAGAACTGCCCATCGTGGTAGATGCGGAAGCGTATGTAGCTGCACTGTGCAAACTGCGAGAAATCTCGGATACCGCCAGCCCGGTCATTAAGTAATCTGGCTCCTCTATTTCGGCCACCTTGCAGTATTCTTTCATTTCATTCATCCAGCTTTCTTCTAGGCCAAAAACAGCTGCGTAGGGCAATAGCTTTTCATACAATTTTACAATTCCTTCGGCTGAAACATCTGCGCCCTCTACGCTCTGCAATAGTTTCATACGGTCCGCTTCGGCCATTTCTATATATAGCTTTAGCCCCTCCATATAATTAGATGCTTCTAGGCCTTTATCGGTAATATATTTGAACTGAGCTGTTTTGTTGATAACGATGACGCAGATTATTATTGTAATCATAATTACTTGAAAAGCTGCGGGGAAAAACTCTTCTTCAAAGACCATAATTTTTCCATACGTCGAATTTAAGCCTATTCCTTCGTCAAGAAGACCAAAAGCAAAAAAAGCAAACATCATAACGAAAAATCCGTAGGCTAGGATTGATGCGAAATTATTGGCGAAACCACGTTTATGACTGGCTCCGGTAGTATATTTGTCTTCCACCAAGCCATCTTCTTTGGTTTGTTTTAAAATCGCTTTTTTTAAGCTACTGCCAAGGCTAACTAGTGTGGTAGTTGGGGTGTGTTTCTCAACCTTTACCGTGTCACCAATTTCCGGCTTGGTACCACCGTTTATAATCGATAATAAGTCAGCATATTCATTATAAGCTTCTTGTCTAACTGTAAAACTCCACTTTTTCTTATCTTCTTTTATGAGTTCGATTTTGCGTTGCACAATCATTTCTAGTAGCATTGCGACTTCTACGTCCTTTTTATCGCCGAGATATACTTCCGCCATTTCGGTTAGTCCGTAGTCTTTACTCGGTTGATATTCTGGTTTTACGAACAGCTCTTTGTAGCGCCTGGCTTTCTTCCGCGTATTAGCGGAGCGCCTAATTGCAACAATGATACAAATAATGCAAATTATAATAATAATTCCAAGTAAATACAGGTAAGTATAGTCTTCGACCGGCCCGGGAACCACAAAGCTCCCCGGTTTTAGCTCCGCAACAAAGGTTAGGTTTTCGTATGCTTTTAGGTTTTTAGCAGCAAATTCTACACCATCATCTATCTCTGTTATTTTACATCTTTCTTGACCTTTTGCTCCATATGAGCCAACGTAGCACCAGCTTTTGCCAGCATAAGGATTAGAGCTGCCATTTGAAAAATGCAGTCGCGCCGTTACCGAATCGAATCTTTGACTTGCGCCATTTCCATTCGTATCCCAATATAACTCTTGATAAGATGATTTTATCGGTTCTAAATCATCGTCATATTTAATGTCCGTAAATTCGGTTACGACTTTCTCAAACTCGTATTCAAAAACGTAAGTTTGTGTTCCTAAAACGTATTCCTCTGTACCGGTGCAAACATTATAATAGTCGTTTTCTTTTTCTATACTATAGATTGGCTCCGGGGCGCCGTTTCTAGTGAGTTTTAGATTGCTACGAGTTAGGCTCTTCAGAGTTACATTTTTCTTATCTTGGTTAGTAAATGGAATTTGGCGACAAATTCCCTTGTTTTGATTATAATCTGGAAATTCCGCTGTCACACTTTCAATCACTTTTAGATGCGAAATACCTTCGGAATCTTTTGATAAATAATAGTCAGCCGTAAAATCACTAAAATAAAAATTATTAACATTTGCCGCATGAGTGGGTTTGCCTAGCAGAACTCCACCAATCAGCAGCCCGAAAATAACAACCATTAATCTAATACTAGATAATAATTTTCGCTTCATGATTATATTTTAACAGATTCTATAGCTTTTCTTAGAGCATTGATTGACTTTTGTAGATCTACACCTTCGTTTTCCGAGATTTTAAGGTCGAGCCGACGAATAACGCCTTTTCGTCCAACCACAGACGGAAAACCGAACGATGTGCCAGAGAATTCGTCGTAGGAAGACACCGGAAGCACTCGCATTTCATCGTTTAGAATGCAATTTAAAATTTGTGCCGTGCAGGTAGCTATGCCGTAATAGGTTGCACCTTTTCTTTCGATAATGTCGTAAGCCTCTTTTTTGACAAAATCTGAAATGTCTTTTCTGGCGGTCTCTGGTAAAAGTGAGGTGATTTTTTGGCCACCCATGTCTGCTAGCGACCATAAAGTCAGCTCTGTATCGCCATGTTCGCCGATCTGGTAAGCATGAACAGATTTAGGATTTACATTCATGTAACCTGCAATACGTTGTCTCAATCTCGCCGAATCTAGTACCGTACCGGATCCGATTACCCTTTCGGATGGTAAGCCGGAAAATTTCATGGTGAAGTAAGTTAGCACATCCATGGGATTAGTGACTACTAAAAAGATACCGTCGAAGCCACTAGCCATAATCTGCCCAATCATTCCTTTTAGAATATTGACGTTTTTCTTAAGTAGTTGCATGCGAGTCTCGCCAGGTTTTTGGTTGGCGCCGGCGGCAATTACCACAATGTCGCAGTCTTTTGCATCTTTATAGGTGCCGTTTTTAATTTTGATATAGCTTGGAGCTACCGCGAGAGCATCTCTTAAATCCATAGCTTCACCTTCAGCATCTCGCGCGACAATGTCCGTTAAGACAATCTCGTTTACTGCGGTTCTCTGGTTTAGGAGGGCAAAAGCAATACTTGCGCCCACATTGCCAGTTCCCACAATCATCACTTTATTGTTGTCCATAGACATATTATAGCATAAGCGTTTTTATGTGGTTGACATTTTTACAAGATTGAAGTCGCAATTTTTTCGAACTTTGGGGTTAAACTTTTAAAATTCGTGTTCCAAGAGTGATTCAAAGTAGAGCTTTAGTTCTTCGGCAATGAATTCATCCCTTGTATAGGCAAGCTCTAACTCAGAAAGAAAACTTGGCGCTAGGCGCTCGATTCGTGCTTTGCGGTACTCTTGCCATTTTTTCGTCTCGTCTTCGGATAAAGATTGCGGGAAGTTGCGACCTTTATAATGCAGCAATAAGTCCGGAAGTCTTTCGTCCGAAAAAAACGGGTGATAGTCGGCAAGTCTATTTGTATCAAGCCCGCTAATTCTGGCAACTTCTCTACGATCGGCATCGTTTAGGAAACCATCGTAGAGAGCTGCTTCTGGCTCGATGGCGGGTGGAAATTCTGGCCTTTTTTCGAGTTCTTCTATAACTTTCTTTGTAAACTCGGGATAATTAATTAGCTCCTTTAAATTGTCTTCGATTTTATCTCTATTTAGGTCTATTTTCGCCCAACCGTCTTCCGTATCCAAAACATTTAGTGGGGCCACTGCCGGACATTTATTGTAGCACAGTTCTTTTACGATTGGATAATAAGGTGCCGTATGACTACTGTCCTGCGTTAGTTCCTTGGGGCTATATCTTAAATCGTAAACCAGGATGTTACCATTTTTGCCTTTTGCTAGAGGATAGGCGACCGTGGTTTTGTTATACTCTGATGAGTATCTGCCCGAAGCGTATACGAAAGGGCGCGGAGAGTCTAGATTTACTAATGCTTTTATTTCTCTTTTATCCTTCATTTTGTAGAGGTAGTCAAAAAGCTTCGGCTGTTTTTCTCTAATTAATTTAGCTACAGCAATCGTAGCATAGACATCCGACAACGCATCATGAGCATGAGAGTGTTCTAGATGGTTCAATTTAGTTAACAGCTCGAGTCTATTGGTAGGCTTACCTTTTTCGGTAAAAGGCCAATTGATGCCTTCGGGGCGAAGCGCTCTAGTTAATCTTACTACGTCGAGCATGTCCCAGCGCGAGCGGCCGTCTTTCCACTCCCACTCGTATGGGTCGATAAAATTGCGCCACAATATTGCGCGCATAAATTCATCATCAAAACGAACAGTATTGTAACCTACCGCCACTGTACCTGGCGTAAATATTTCCTCTGTAGCAATCTTAACAAAGTCCGCTTCGCCGATGCCATCCCTCAAAGTGTCCTGTGGTGTAATTTTAGTTACTAGTATTGCCCCGGGGCTTGGCAGAGCATCATCTGTTAGTTTAATCAGAATATTAACCGGCTCGCCGATTGGTTCTAGGCCTAATGTGGTACGTTGGCCTGCGAATTGCATGATGCGATCCTCTCTTGGATTTAGACCGCTGGTTTCTAAATCATAAAAGAAAAAACTATTCGATTCCATATTACTTATTATAGCTTAAATCTTAAAAACCACAAAAATCCCCTGGGCGAACCCGGGGGATTTGCTCCATCAAAGGAGAGGTGGAGCTACTCGGAGTCTTGACGTGGCGTAGGACGCCTGGCGCCTCGATGCTGATTAGCTCGTGCGTCCATGAACCCCAAGCAACATACGAGCGCCAGCATGAACACATGCCCCGCGGTACCTACCACCGCAGCGCCCCAGGGCGTCTCATACGCCTCTGGATGGCAATAATGAAACCGCCATGCAGCTGGCGCCGAGATTGTGATTGCTGCCAGAAAAGCAACAACCATTACGCCTTTTGCCACTGTGCGGTTTTTCATCTTCTGGGCGACTATTGCCACGGGGAACAACGCCACGAACGTCACCAAACATAAGATTCTATCACCCATTTTTACTCCTTTTCGTCTATATTTATGGGCTCTCTATTTGTATTATATCACAGTTCATTATTATTGTCAAGATTACCGTAACTATTATCGAAACACAAGATATACATATATGCAAATTCCCCCGGCGAACCGGGGGATTGCCTTATGACCGCAAGAATCATCGGTGACCACTACGGCCGTTGACGAAGTGCCGTGTCACTTTTTTGTACTGCAGCCTCCTTTCCTCGGCTTTTGGTACTCTTCTAAGCTCCTTTGGGCGTGACTTCTGGTACTGGACGCTCGCTGGAACTTTGAAGTACTTCGCCATGACGGATGTTTTGCCTATCGCCGTCCTACGACTGGCGATCGACTTAGACTTTCGCCTACTGCGATGCGCCACCTTGATACCGTAAAGCTTTGGCATTTTATAGTAGATGCCCCAGATCACAACCAGAAACAGGATGCGAATCATTGAGTCCTCGAGTGTGGCGTAAACGACTACGCATGAGACGAGTGCGCAGATTACGTTCCACCACGTTTCTGCTCTCTCCGATTCATAGTCGAATTGGTTGTGGTGGATGATCCACGCGACGAACAGGTTTAGTATGAGGATTATAATTATCCCGATGATTGATACGATAATACCCATTTTCTACCCCCTTTTTTTTTAAATGGGTTACTTAGGTTTTTACCTACTTTATGATAATACCACGTTTTCGCTATTTAGTCAATTCTAAGCGGGCTCTTATTCTTCGCCCTGCATTTCGTCGTAGTCTATGCCGTAACTTGCATATTGAAAGCGCATATACGCTGAGTCTACTTTCTCGGCTAAAGACTTTAGCGGCTCTTCTTTTGCTTTAGCCATCACAATAAATTTGAGTGGCTTGTTTTTGCCGCCACAAATCTCCATTGAATCGCCATAGGCTAGTTCGCCAGGAACGGTGATTTCGCGGATTCCATCGATGCGCATTCCCTTTATGCCCTCATTCCAGCCTTCAATCATTCCCAGTGAGGCATCTAGGATTTTTGAGAATGAAGTTGGGTTGTCGTTGTTATCGAACGAGGAATCAAAAACCGATTCGTTTGCGCACCAACCCACATAGTAGGCCAGATAATCTGAGTCATCAGTGAGTTTTTCTCCAGTCCCCTTCTTTAAGTCGCGAGTTTGCAAACCGCCTTCGTTGGCACTAGATTCGTTGTAGGCCTTAATCTCGGATTTAAAACTAATAAATTCCTCGTAATCGTTTTTAGTTGCGTCTTTGAACTCGGCCAGTATATTATCGTAAGCTTTTTTATATTCTGCAACCTTGGCATCGTCTATTTTGGTGTCACCCGTGCTAGATGATTTGTTTCCGCCGTTTAAAATAATTGCGGCATACCCGGCAATAATTGAGCCGAGCATCAAAACTGCAATAACTGCGATAATAATACGTTGCTTAGTACTGGTTTTTAGTTCCTTCTCGTCCATTTTGGTAAATTCTCCACTTAAATATTAGATACATTATAGCACAAAAAATAACCCCTTTCGGGGTTATTTTTTTGCTTTTACTTAGCTTCTTTTTTAGCTGGCTTTTTTACTACTGCGACTTTTTTAAATGAGCCGCCAGCTTTTTTGATTGATTCAATTGCGGTTTTTGATGCGAATTGAGTCTCTAGATCGATTTTAGCGGTTAAATCGCCCCTAGTAATTACTTTGACCTTTGCATATGGCGAAGTAATTAGGCCGGCTCTAGCTAACGCAAAATTGTCGACCTTGCCTTTTAACTCGTTGAGACGATCGGTGTAAACTACCTCGGCTTTAATATGGTGAGATTTGAAACCTTTAAGCTTTGGTACAGCCTGCATCATAGCGCGCTGGCCACCCATGAAACCTCGTGGCATCTTATTGTGGCCGGCTCTGGCCTTTTGGCCTTTAGTACCACGGCCAGCCGTTTTACCTTGACCGGCTGCGATGCCGCGACCCTTACGGGTTGGGCGAGTGTTTTTCTCGACTATTAAATCATTGTACTTCATTATTTGTCCTCCTTTTTAGTAGTGGACTTTTTTGCTACTTTTTTAGCAGGAGCTTTTGCCTTTTTTGCGGTAGCTTTTACCGCAGATTTTTCTGTGGCTTTGGCCGCTTTTTCAGTAGTAGCTTCTTTTGCTGGAGCCTTATCGGCTTTTTTGGCATTATTGGCATTATTCCATTCTGAGCGTGGAACCTGTTGGCGCAAACCCTCGATCACTGCGTAGGCAATATTTACTTTGTTAGTAGAACCAAGCGATTTGGAAATTAGGTTTTTTACTCCAGTTAAGCCCATGATTGAACGCACTGTGCCACCAGCAATAATACCTGTACCAGGAGCGGCTGGCTTCATCAATACATCGGCGCCAGTTACTTTAGTGCGGGTTTCGTGCCAAATGGTTTCGCCATTAATATTAAATGTGACCATGGTTTTCTTGGCTTTTGATGTAGCTTTTGCGACTGCCGTCGTAACATCATTACCTTTAGCTACGCCAATACCGACTTTGTTCTTATGGTTGCCAAGTGCAACTAATGCCTTAAAACGCATTCTGCGGCCACCGGCAACGGTGCGAGATACACGGTCTACCGAAATTGTAATACTGTCAAATTCTTTTGGCCCAGCGTCTGCACGTACGCGATCGCGGCGACCACGCCTATCCATCTTGCGACCCGAAATATCGCGAGTCTGCTTGGTGGCGGCAGTCTTGTCGTCCATCTTAAGCGTACCAGATTTGTTGATTACCCTTGGGGCTTTTTTCTCATTCTCTGGCATAATTAAAACTCCAATCCTTCTTTACGGGCTGCGTCTGCAAGTGCAGACGTGCGCCCAGCATATAACTTAGAGCCACGATCAAACACGACTTTTTTGACCTTTTTGGCTTTTGCCTTTTTGGCGATTTCTTCACCGATTTTAGTTGCTTTCTCGATCATGGATCCAGATATCTTGGAACCTACGGTAGTGGCGTAAGCCAAAGTTACTCTTTTTTCATCATCGATAACTTGAGCGGTGATGTGCTGATTTGAAAAATGCACTGAAAGACGTGGTCTTTCGGATGTGCCGCTAATCTTGGCACGGGTTCTTTTTGCCCTAAAAATCTTATTCATTATTTCTTACCAGCCTTTCCTGCTTTACGAAGGATTACTTCGTCAACATACTTAATGCCTTTACCCTTATATGGCTCTGGCTTCTTGAGGTTACGGATTTCGGCTGCAACCTGGCCAACTTTTTGCTTATCAATGCCGGAAACGGTAATTTCCATTTTATTGGTAGTAAGTTGTACGCCTTCGGGTGCCCTATATTTTACGGGGTGCGAAAAGCCTAATGCCATTTCAATTTCTTGACCACCGCCAGAAAGACGATAGCCAACACCGTTTATTTCTAGTTTCTTTTCGTAACCTTTAGTTACGCCTTGCACTGCATTGTTTAGTAGTGCGCGCTGTAAACCGTGCCAAGCACGGGACTTTGGTTCGTCATCCTCACGGGTAACCGTGGCCACTGCACCCTCAACATTAACCTTGGTTTTGGGTTGCACTGGGACGTTGAGCTGACCCTTTGGGCCCGCGACAGTAATCTCACTCTCGCCGACCGTAATTGTCACTCCCGCCGGAATCTCGATGGGTTGTTTTCCGATACGACTCATATTATTTCCCTTTTATGTTAATATCTGGTTAATTATATCACGAGATAGATAAAAATTCAAGTAAAAAGGGCCGCAAAAAGCCCCTTATAGAAGGGGCTTTTTGTTGTTGTTTTTATATCTTAAAGGGTGCTTTCTTTCGGAGATAAAAGAGGCTAATAATTACAGTCATAACTCCGGCAACAGCTACGGTTACTATGGCTGCATTTGAAGCTGATGTTCCAGCCATTGTAGACGCACCAGTATTCGGCGCCGAAGCAGAAGTGGATTCGGAACCCCCCTCGGCTGCATTACCATTATTTACGCCTACTACGCCGTAAGTCGAAAGATGAGATGTCTCAAACCAGAAGTAAAACCACCTGTCATCTTCGTTCTCGAGGGTAATTCTGTACCTCTCGACTTCTTCGCCATCTTCGTTAAAGTAGACTGCATAAAGCTCGTCATATGACTTAAGCTCATTATACATATCTTCATCGATATCGAAATAGATAACTAAACTATTATCCTTTACTTCGATTTTTTGACCGTCACGATCTAACATGTCGATATCTACGGCGCCGATTAGCTCACCTTCGCCAGTTAGAGATAGACCTTCCGTTTCGACTACGGTAGCAGACAGGGTAGCCTTGCGGTCTGCGATTAGTTCTTTGTCGCCAAATTCTACGAATGCGTACGCCTGACCATCAATATCGCCATTGCTCTCGATAAAGCCATTTTGGTAATCGACTTGCTTTGGATAGATAACATACGACTCAGTGTATTCATTGTATTCAGCCTCAGAATCTGGGGTAATATTATCAGGATTTGGCTCCGCGGTATAGGAACCACCTGTAAGCTCAACCTTGATTCTGCCTTCTTGGTTATTTAGGCCAGCAGTGTAACCGCTCTTTAGAGAAAAACCAATTTCGTCTTGGGTAAATTTGGTTTTAAATCCAGAGAGGCGGCCATCTTCGATTTTGAGGTTCACATCTTGCTCGTAACCAGCTGCAGTGTTTCCGAGATCATAGAGTACGACATCGCCATTAATTTTGGTTTGGTTTCCGCTAATTACGACGTTCATATCGTTGCCGAAATCTGTGGTCGTGCTCTTGTAGGATCCAGCTACTAGGGTGATTGCTTCGTCGGCCATACTTGGCATACCGCCATAGTTTACGTCAAGCCCGTCGCCCGCAACCGGGTTTGATTGCTTATTAATAGTGCCGCCTTCGATTTGAATTTGGCCCATTCTAGCTACAATACCACCGTCGATTGTTCCTCCGCGGACTACGAGATAAACTTGCCCTGGCATGTAGATTGCTGGGTAACGCAATGATCTTAACTGGCCGCCGTTGATGTAAAAATTCATGTCGCCAGTCGTATTATTACCCGCAAAAGCCGCATAATCCGCAACTACTTGACCAGATTCCATGGTAACGCGACCATTATTTTTTGCAAAAACGCCGTAGCAAGCAGTATTTGAGGCATCAATGTTTACACCATCGATTATTAATTCGGCGCCATCAGCTATAGCCCCATAACGCCCGGCATAAATTGCGCCGCTACCACGCAAAGTTAGTTTTGCGCCATCCTCAATCAAAAATACATCCCTGGAATTTGCTCCATGGATGTTTTTGTTAATAATTAGCGTTTTGTCGACACCTTCACCGCTTATTACGATGGTGTTTGAAGTAGTGACAGAAGTTGCATCCGCACTAGCAAGACAAACCTCTAATTCTTCTAGATTAGAAGCTGCACACTCCCCTTCAGCAAAAGCTGTAGGAGTAAATATTCCAGCACCAAAAGCTAGAGCACTTACTGAGAGAGCGTAAGCTAATCTTTTATAAGCCATTATTACCTCCGATTATTATGCTTATAATTATAAAGTTTTAAAGTTCTTAAGTCAATAGTATAAAATATGCTTTTTTAGTAGTTTTCCACAAAAATAACCCCCCTAGGGGGGTTATTTCTATATTTATATTATATCACAACTTTGTTTTTGTGTCAATTTTATCTCTGTTGTTTGCATTTTGCAACTTGCGCCATCCCCAGCACAGTAATGCTAATTATTCCCATTGCAACAATAGCTATTCCTCCAATAATCTCGTTCTGAGTGTTGCCATTGCTATTTTCTGCCTTGGTAAATTTGCCAGTGTTGGGCGCTATAGGTATAACTGGGCCACCACATCCGCCGTTAGTGCATGGGTCTTCTGGCTTTGGTTCGTGATAGTTTATAAAGACCGAAGCATAATCGTCGTAGATAGCTTCTGCTTGTTCATATTCATTAGACTCCATTTTTTCTTCGGCCATATATGTAATGATTTCTGCATCTTCGTTTGCCACTGGTAGATCAACAAATTCATACCACCAGGCGTCTAGATCGGCATACTCTTCAGGTAAATCATCCGACGATACGATGTACTCTGTAGATAATTCTCCGGTTTCTACGACCTCTCCATCGGCTAGCAAGTCGACTGAGAGCGTTTCTGGGCGAACACCGTCTTTATCATGCATATCATCCCAGAATTTTACGACTACATATGAAATTCTATCCACGTCATACGTATTATCTATTTCAAATATTACTTCGTCATCTTTTTCTATTTCTTTTTCCGTCTCGTTATCGCCAGAGACTGTTAAAGTAAAGTTCTCAATCTCTGCACCATCTTCTTTTACCATATATGTGCCAGTTGGAATATCGGCGTCAACCGTGCAAATTGCTTGCCCCCTAGAGGCGACACAGTCATCACTAAAGCTTAATGTTATTTCTCCGTCTTCGCCAAAATCTTCTGGACCAGTCACGGTGAAAGTAACGTTTTGTAATGCCAATTCAGAAACGCCAGAGAACGTTTTTCTAATAGTGAGCGATTTAGCCATACTGCGTTCGTTGATAACTGTTAATATTTTTGCATCGTTATCCCAGCTATATCCATCGTCGCCATCCACGTCGTAAGTGTAAGTTTTGACATAGGTGTTCGTTAGCGTTTCTATATCTGCGCTTATAAACTGGCTAGCACTTTTAACTTTTACTGTTGCAGAACCTTCAACTAGATCATATCCTTCTTGCGTCTCTATTTCTCTAATCTCGTATACGAGGTCGTCCTCAGCGACATCGGTAGCCTCTGCGACTTCAACTGGTATTAAGCCATCGCCATCAGAAACCTGCTCATCGTTATTGATTTCAAAGGTTACACCTTTCATGGGCTCGCCATCTTGATCGATTTTTTTAATAGTAAAACCGTCGTTACCATTATAAACGTTGGTTGCTGGGGTCCAGGTATTAGTGATTTCAAAATTCGCAACCGTTCTATCCCATTTGCCCTTTAATGCCTCACTATCGTTTTCATAGACGATTATAGTGCTTTCATTTTCGGCGAACGAAGTTTCACCAATTGCCGACTCTTGAACCGAATACAAAATCTCCTTGCCATCTTCGTATTTATATAGATTTTCAAAAGTCCATTTCCAATCATTGATGCTAGACACTTCTACTGGACCGTCAACAAGCCAGGTCCTAGTGTTGCCTTCATCATCTGAAGTCTCGCCGTAAAGTTCTAGAGTGATGGTTGCTGGCCGCGCCAATTCGTTGTTTTCACCAGACCAAATCTTTTCAACTTGCAGTTCGCCAGTTCTATCATACAATTCAGGTTCATGCGTATTGGTGAATACGAAGACATCGCCTTCCATGATGCCGCCGTCAGAATCGTAGCCATCAATGTCGGCTTCTTCTACCGTGTACTCTATTTCTTCTGCATCTTCGTTTACGAGAGGTAGATTCTCCCATTCGTATGCCCACTCGCCGTCTTCATCTAATTTCACCGGTAAGCCGTACGCCTTGCCATCAGCATAGATTGTTATTTCAAGTTCTTGTGGACGAATTCCGTCCCTGTTATTATCGTCTACCCATTCTTTTTTGACTTTATATGAAGCAGTGTTAACTGAGGTGTAGACATTTTCTAGCTCGAACGTGGCAACCCCACCTAATCCAACTATTTGCGAAACCTTACCGTCTCTAGGGGTACTTTCGTATGTAAAATTATTAATATCTGCGTCGTTTTCCGTCACGGTGTACTGACCAATTGGTAAGACCGTATCGGTTCCCGAAAGTTCACATACCAATTTACTATCAGAAACTTCGCACCGTTCGTCGTCAATACCGACCGTCACTTCGTCAAAACCCTCTGGCCCAACAACAGTGAAGTTGATATTACTATTCTCCTCAAACGCCTCGGCGGATATTCCAGAGAATGTTTTTTCGATTCTGAGTTCCTTGGCTAAAGCTTGATCTGTTGCTACCAACGTGTTATCGTCTGCTCGCCAGACATACCCACTAGCCATATCGCCAGCCGTATACTCAAAGTTCTTTGTATATGTGTTAGTTAGAGCTTCTTCGTTTACGGTTAAGTTAAGTTTTGTTGTCGCGCCAATATTTGCCGTTCCATCGATTAGAGCGTAATAATCGGGAGCTGAGGTTTCTTCGACACTAAACGAATAATCTTCCTCGGGCTCTTCTCCTTCTTTCGAAAATTCTACCACCGCTTTCCCGTCGGTTCCAGTAGTGTACGTATTGTTACCAATAGTAAATGTTACACCCTGTAGTGGACGTCCATCTTGATCTAGCTTTTCGATATAAAACTCACCACTACCCGTATAGACCGTCTCTGCCGGAGTCCAGACATTAGTTACTTCTGATCCGTTGTAATTTGCCGCCCACTTTCCTTCTAGGACCGTATCATTATAGATATAAAGCGTACTTTTTCCAGACTCAAAAGCATTATTTCCAATTGTCTTCTCTGCTACCTCGTAATTGATTTCTTGGCCATTCTCGTACTTATACCCCTCAAAAGTACCTTCCCACTCCTCGTAACTGTTGCCTCTTAGAATGATGGACTGGACATTATTATTTTTATCATTGCTAACTTCTACAGTTACAAATTCGGGAGTTACGGATGGTAAAGTACCCGCAGTGATATCCCATTTTTTCTTTATATTTAAAGTGGTCGTTTCTGGCGTATGTGAGTTGGTGACTTTATTGCCACTTACCACACTGGCATAGTTTTCGTCTTTTACAAAATCACTTATGCAAGTTATTTCGCCGTCTGTGTCGCTACAGTCAACCGCCTCAACTAGAGTATATGCGATTTCTAAGCCATTTCGATATTTCGGTAAATTCGAAAATATAAAGCTTTGAGTGTCGCTCACGCCAACTTTTTCAAATGCTACATACTTGTCGCCATCTTTTATCGCTAGATATAGATTATCGTATTCGGCCCTTAGTCCATCACGGTTATTATCGTCGCTCCATTCTTTTTCTGCCGCAATGGTCTTAGTTTCATATTTATTATTAATCGTTACGTCGACGTGATCATAGTTCTGTTTGTTAATCGTAAAATTGTTACCTACATATGACACTAAATAGTTCTCAAGCTCTACTGGGTTATTACTGCTAGTGCCAGTTTCCGTTAATGTATAATCCCCAATCGGGAATGGTTCCAAGATTCGATGCATATTTGCATTGCCAGCTTCGACCGAACCTGTTTTCGTTTTGCCGTTTGGATATGCGATTTCAAAGTCAAACACACATTCGCCTGCGCCACAACTTTGGCCTTCAACATTCTTCGTGATGTTGATATAAAAAGGCTTAACGTATGGTACCGGGAACTTTTCGGTTTTACCGTTATAACTAATGGTTGCTTCCTTGTTTAGAGGATGGAAACCATCCGCGCTGTCTTCATCCAGAATGTGTTCATCTGCTTCAACTTCGTAAGTATAAGAAGCCACATATTTTCCTATTGTTTCGTCATACGTATAGGTAGGAGTCCAGTCTAGTGAAGTCGAGTGTTGTGGGTCTTCTACAACAACGCCTTCGCCCATCACATCATGTACGCTACTACTAGTAATTAGTGAGGAAATCGCGCCTGCGATTTCGCCAAAGATTGCATACAAATCACTTTCGCTAGCCGTTTTGTTTTTGCCTGGGCTTGCCATCTGGCCGAGTACGCTGTTACCCGTAGCGCCGGCGTTAAACGCAATTGTCCAAAGATCGCCATTATCACTTTCCTTAAAGAAATTAGCCTCTGAAATTGCTGAATTTCCATGATTGTAATAACGATATTGGTCTCCCTGGTGCCAATATTGATACCAAACTTCGTAGTTGTCCGGCATGCTCGTGCCGCCATCCCCTACTCTCCTCGTATAATTAAAATCGCTTGCAGAATTGATTATTTCGGTTTCAAATTGATTCGAATGGAAATTTGGACCGCCCGCCACTAGATGATTACCGACGTTATTAATAGCATAGCTATAGCTAGGCAAACCATCCGAAAGAAGAATTACATTTTTATGAGTAGCCGTGGAGGTTGCAATTAGCTCAGCTGCGGAATGTAATCCTCCCTGAGTAAATGTTCCTCCGCCCACTGTGACATCGTCAATAGCATCAGCTACCGTTTCGTAATCATCAGAAAAACCGACTTCTTCGATTACGTCGCTGCCAAAAGAGATTACCGCGATACGATTGACAGTATTTCCTTCTGGTAAAAGCTGCCTTGCTAAAGATTTGGCTGCCGATTTAGCTAGAGTCATGCGGTTGCCGCTCATGCTGCCAGAACGGTCAAGCACCAATATCGTGTCTGAAGTCACCGTGACTACTGGTACTTCTATCCTAAGTGTGACGTCCCACATGTTTGCCCATCCGTCTACGCTTTTTGCTGTTTTTGACAATATTACTCCGTCGTCAAGCTCTATTGGCTCGGGGTTCCTTACTGTAGGATCATCTGCCGCCGCCACTACCGGTAATAATCCGTTAAATATATTTACGCCCACCATTACAACTGCTAGAAATGCACTAGTCAGTCTCCTGAACTTCATAGATTCCTCCTTCACTCTATAATTTTGCTTTCAATGTTAGCACACCGGTCAATAGGGGTCAACGATAAGCGTTTTGCTCATATACAAAAAATAGCCCCCGAGAGGCTATCTTTTGTTGCTAGATTTTTTGAAATTACCAAACTTTTACGAGTATTTCGCCGCCTAGACGATTTTTCTTTGCTTCTCTTCCGGTCATTAAACCCTTTGAGGTAGACACAATAATCATGCCACGGCCAGATTTAACGGTAGGAAGATCATCGGCTGCAGAATAAATTCTTTGTCCCGGCTTTGAAACTTTGGAGATCTCATTAATCTTTGGATTTTGCCCTTCTTCATTAATGACAACTCTTAGGATTCCGCGAGGACTTTCGTCTTTGACTTCGAAGTTCGCTACGTAGCCGTTTTTCTTTAGTACTTCCACCACCTGCGTCTTTAGTCTTGAGGTAGGGACAAGTATTTCATTCTTACCAGCCATGATTGCATTACGAAGTCGCGTAATAAGATCTGCAATTTGGTCTGTTGATTGTATAGACATATCTTCTCCTTTCTCCTTACCAGCTACTCTTTGTTACACCAGGAATTTCGCCTTTACTTGCTTTTTCCCGGAAATTAATACGAGAGAGCCCGAATTGACGCATGTAGCCTCTTGGACGGCCGTCTAGCATATCGCGATTTTTTAGCCTTGTAGGTGAGCTGTTTCGCGGTAATTTTTGCAAGCCTTCTAGGTCTCCGTTGGCCTTTAGCTCGGCTCTTTTAGCTTGATATTTTTCATACATCTTGCGGCGCTTGATGTCTCGGAGTACAGCAGATTTTTTCGCCATCTTATCTGCCTCCTTTCTTTTCAAACGGCATACCGAAGAGTTCTAGCAATTTAGTACTTCCTTCCTTTGAACCATTTTTAATAATAAATGTAATTTCGAGGCCATGAAGTGCTGCGGCATCCTCAAAGGTAATCTCTGGAAATACCGTTTGCTCCTTGAGGCCCAAACTATAGTTACCGTTAGCATCGAACGCCTCGCGCGAGACGCCATGAAAATCTCTTACGTGTGGAAGAGCGATATTGATTAATCTATCGGCAAATTCATACATTTTATCGTTTCTGAGCGTGGTTAAATATCCGACTGGTGCGCCCATGCCTTTACGAATTTTAAAGGTAGCGATTGACTTTTTGGCCAATCTTGAGGTTGGGGCTTGGCCAGTGATTTTAGATAAGGTTAGTTCTACCGTTTCGGTAAATCTTTTATCTTCACGCTTCTTGCCTACGCCCGAAGAAACTACAATTTTCTTGAGTTCCGGAACTTGGTTAATATTCTTTAGTCCTAGTTCTTTCATCAACTTCGCCTTAAGCTCGTTCTTATAAAGAGCTTTTAGACGTGGCTCGATTGTAGCTTTTTTGGCTTTGGTCGTTTTAGTTTCCGCCATTACTTAGCTCCTTTCTTACTTTTTTTATCAGCTTTTGGCGCTTTTTTATCGTAGCTAGCTGCTTCTTTTAATTTTAGATTCGATAAATCAATTCCAACATGGATGGTTTTTTTACCACCAGCTGGGTTGAACTGGGTCTTCTTTAGATGACGTTCCACGATGCCGATCCCCTCTAGCATGGCTTTGCCAGCTTTGCGATCGATTTTAACGATTTTAGCTTCTTTGCCCTTATTGTTACCAGAGAGAACCACAACTTTGTCGTTTATCTTTAGATTCTGTGCCATTTTAGAGTACCTCCGGAGCTAAGCTTACGATTTTCATGAAGCCAAGATCACGTAGTTCTCTTGGGATCGGACCGAATACACGCGTTCCTTTGGGTGTTTTATCGTCGTTGACTAGCACAGCTGCATTGTCGTCAAAGCGAATAGTTGAGCCATCCGGACGACGAATTGGTTGCCTGGTTCTAACGATAACCGCCCTTACTACTGCTTTCTTCTTTACGTTGCCATTTGGAGTCGCCTCTTTGACTGAACAGGTCACAATATCACCTACTCTTGCATAGCGAGCCCTAGTGCCGCCGAGGACTCGAATTACTCCAAGTTCCTTGGCGCCACTGTTGTCGGCAACCTTTAGTCTACTCTCTTGTTGGATCATCTACGTCCTCCTTTAGCTCCACAGTTCCCTGGGATTTTTCGATTACTCGTACCAATGTGTAAGCCTTAGTCTTAGACATAGGGCGGCACATAGTAATTTCTACGCGATCGCCAAGCTTGGCCTGGTTTTTCTCATCGTGAGCGGTATATTTACGAGTCTTCGTGTATTGTTTACGATACAGTGGATGTGTTTCGCGGCTCGTGATGGAGACGGTAATGGTCTTATCACGCTGGTCGGAAGTCACTGTACCTATAAGCGAATGTGCCATCTTAAAACTCCTCTTTCTTTATAATTTTACATTTCACGGGCAACTTGTGCGATGCAAGACGCAACGCTTCTCTTGCTTTTTCTTCGGCTACGTCAGCAATTTCAAACATTACAGTACCTGCTTTTACCTTTGCAACGTAGAACTGCGGTTCACCTTTACCAGAACCCATTTTTACGTCTAGAGGTTTTTTGGATACTGGGGTATGTGGAAAGATTCGAATCCAAATCTTACCGCCACGCTTAACATAACGAGTGATTGCTTGGCGGGCCGCCTCAATTTGACGAGCTGTGATACGCTCGTTGTCGAGTGACATTAAACCAAAATCACCAAATGCTACCGTATTGCAGCGTGTTGCAATACCTGCATTTTTACCTTTGCGTACCTTGCGATGCGGTACTTTTTTAGGAACTAGTATTGCCATATTATTTCTCCCCCTTATAAATCCATACTTTAACGCCAACTATGCCTGCGATTGTTTGAGCGTGTTCGCAATAAAAATCGATATCCGCCCTTAGTGTATGTAGAGGCACGGAACCTTCGATGAATTTTTCGCGACGGCTCATTTCGGCGCCATTCAAACGACCTGCTACCTCAATACGCACGCCCTTGGCACCCGCATTCATAGTTGATTGCAAAGCCATTTTTACAGCTCGACGGAAATTCATACGCTTACCTAGTTGGAATCCAATGTTTTCAGCAACAAGCTTGGCGCTGAGTTCTGGTTTTTTAACTTCTTCAACGTTAATCCTGATTGGACCTTCGATAATTTTCTCGAGTTGTTTCTTGAGTTCGTTGATGCCTGCACCTTGTTTTCCAATTACGGCTCCAGCTTTAGCCGTTAGAATCGTAATCGTTGTAAGGTTGGCGGAACGATCGATATTTACCCTGGCGATAGTTGGACGAGCCTTAAAGCGTTCCTCGATAATCGCACGAATCTTGTCGTCTTCATAGAGCCAGCGGCGGAAGTTGCTCTTGCGAGTAAACCACTTCGAAGACCAGTCTTTGCTGACCTGGAGACGGTAAGAGATGGGATTAACCTTCTGACCCATATTACTTTTTCTCCTTCTTATCCGCTTCGGCTTTTTTAGCGGGAGCAGATTTCTTAACTTTTTCTTCACCAGCTACTTCGACAAAGATGTTGCTGCTGATTTTCTCGTAAGGCAAAGCACGACCACGCGATGCCGGTTTATATCTACGCATCCTAGTGCCACTAGTGACAAAAATTCTTGCAATTCTAATGGTCTTAGGATCGATTGATACTTTCGAATTATTGAGTAAGTTTGCGTTGGCGGATTCAATAGCTTTTTGAACTGCGCGCGCTGCACGTCTATGAGTATGCTCGAGAATCACTATAGCATCAGCTACATAGCGATCGCGGACTAGCGATGCTACGATACTGGTTTTACGTGGCAATGAGTCGATACCTTTTTCATATGCGTGTGCAAAATGAGTATTTGCCATATTTTACCCCTTTCCTTTCGCTGCCGCTGCTTCGGCCGCTTTCTTACCACCATGACGCCTAAATTTGCGGGTTGGGGCAAACTCGCCGAGTTTATGGCCAACCATGTTTTCTGATATAAATACCGGAACGTGAACTTTGCCATTATGAACGGCGATCGTTCTGCCAACCATTTCTGGTGAAATTGTCGACTGACGTGCCCAAGTTTTGATCACTGTGCGATCTTCGCTAGAGAGGGCAGCGACTTTTTTCGCGAGTTTATAGTCCACGAACGGACCTTTCTTCAAGCTCCTAGACATATTATCTCCTCTTTCCTTCGTGGCGACTGCGCACGATCATTTTATTGGTTTTCTTATTGTGACGAGTACGATAGCCAAGCGTTAATTGACCCCATGGAGTACGAGGCGCTTTGCCAGTACCGTGGCGACCACCATCACCACCACCATGTGGGTGATCTGCGGCGTTCATCACTACGCCACGTACGGTTGGGCGAATACCCTTACGGCGGCGGCGACCCGCAGCACCAATCTTAACGTTTTGATGCTGAACGTTAGAAACAGTACCAATTGAAGCCTCGCAGCCAAGTAGTACTTTTCGAACTTCACCGGATGGCATTTTGAGAGTAGCATAGCCATTCTCTTTTGCCATTAGTTGTGCGGAAGCGCCAGCTGCGCGCGCCATTTGTGCACCTTTGCCCGGTGCCAATTCGATGGCGTAGACGAACGTACCGACTGGAATATTTTCCAGAGGTAAACGATTGCTGGTTTCAACTTCAGCATTTTGGCCAGCCTTAAAGGTTGTGCCTTTTGTCATCTTGGTATCTGCTAGCACATAGTAATATGTGCCATTATCATCTTTTACTCTAGCAATTCGAGCCGAACGGTTAGGATCGTACTCGATTTCCTCTACTGTAAAAGTAAGATTTTCTGGTAGTTTGTAGGTAATAATTCGATAGTGACGCTTAACACCGCCGCCACGATGGCGCACAGTAATGCGTCCCTGATTATTCTTGCCTGCTTGTTGCTTTTTTGCTCTCGTTAGCGACTTTAGCGGTTTTTTCGTCGTAATCTGATCGTAATCTTCGGTCGTTTTTTGACGTTGCGCTGGAGTCGTTGGGCGATATACTCTAATTGCCATTACTTCTTCTCCTTCCCTGCATCCTTGTCTGCCTTCTTAGTTTTTGCGGCATCCTTTGCGCTGGGCTCATCGGCGTCTTCAAATACTTTGATTGAATCACCTTTCTTTAACTTTACGTAGGCATATTTCTTATCTTGGCGATAAGTAGTGCCTGGATATGCATGCTTGCCTTTGCTGAATTTAGTCTTTTTACCCTTTCGGAGTAGTGTTCTCACGTCTGTGACCGTAACATTAAATTCTTTTTCGACTAGCTTTGCAATTTCCTGTTTGCTCATAGCACGCTTAACCGGAAAAACGTAGGTACGGTTTGTTTGCTCGAGATAGCTTTTTTCGGTAGCACGTGGCTCTAAGATATGAAGTTCGATATTAGTCTTGTCTTCTTTTGCCATCTTACTTCTCCTCTCCTAGTAGCCATTTTTCGGTAACCTTTAAAGCTTCTGGGCTAAACACTATCGCGTCTGCATTCATGATGTCGAATACGTTTAGATAGCTAGCGCGAACCAATTTAACATTTGGCAAGTTATTAGTTGAACGCAAAACTTCCGGAGTTTTTTCGGCTGCAACGGCGAGTACGTTCTTGCCGTCTAACTTCATATCTTTCAAAGCTTTTACTGCGCTCTTTGTCTTGCCATCTAGCTTTATAGACGAATCAAGAACAAAGATGGCTTTGTCGGCATTTTTCATACTGAGGGCTTGCCTTACGGCGAGCAATTTTGCGCTTTTAGTGATTTTCTTGGTAAAGTTCTCGTTACCGGTGCGACCAAATGCCACACCACCATGGCGCCAGATTGGGTTGCGTGTAGAACCAAAACGTGCCCTACCGGTACCTTTTTGCTTCCATGGTTTTTTGCCGCCGCCACGTACTTCGCCGCGCTTCAAAGTTTTAGCGTGAGAACTGCGTGAATTTGCAAGGTAAGTATCGTAAGCGAGTTTTACGAGCTCATGATTTTCTACGTTTAGACTAAAGATGTCTTTATTTAGTGTAGCCATATTACTCCTTTCCCTCCACTGTTACTATACCTTTGCGTGGACCAGGGACGGCGCCTTTAAGACCAATTAGGTTATTCTCTTTATCGATATAGGCGACCACAAGATTCTTAACCGTTACTTGATCATGTCCCATACGACCAGGCATTTTTTTGCCCTTGAATACTTTTTGTGGATACATTGACCCAATCGAACCAACGCGACGAATATTACCCTTAAAACCGTGCGTATTGCGCGATTCGTTAAAGTTCCAGCGTTTAACCGTACCAGCATAGCCTTTGCCTTTACTAGTGCCAGTTACGGCAACCTTGTCGCCGATATTAAAGCTTTCAACCGTTAGCTGATCGCCTGGCTTCATACCCTCAGGAATGGTTTCGATACGAAATTCCTTGAGAACTTTAGGATTTGTGTTTTCACCAGCCTTTTTGACGTGGCCAGTAACCGACTTGCTCAGATTCTTACCCTGACCGTAGCCCACTTGCACAGCATTATAACCGTCTGATTCGACAGTCTTTATCTGAGTCACCGTGCACGGACCGGCTTGAAGAATAGTTACAGGAGTAACTACGCCATCTTCGCCGATGATCTGGGTCATACCAATTTTGGTGCCGAGAATGACTTGCATCCTTTTCCTTTCGTTTATATTGCCATTTTGCCTCTGTACACCAGGCAAAACTCTTCTCGCAATTTATTAATTATTTTTACATGTAAATAACTAGACTTTTAGGCCGGTTTCCGCTTGACATCCTACGGACCTCTCCTTATGTCTAGATAACAAGACTATTATATCACGAATATTTTCTCTTGCCAACCCCTATTTTTATTCATAATATTGAGTAACAAATTGCGTCTTAAAAAAGCTCCATAAATAATAACGAAAGGGCGCCCGTAGGCGCCCCAAAGAGGGTGGCTAAATCGAAAGCTGGCAGCCACAAAGGATAACCGCCAAGGCCGCAGCAAGCAGCCCGATAATAATCTTATAAAGATAACGCATTTGGCCTCCCTTTTCTGTAATGTGCCTTTAATTTATATCACCCTTTTGTATTTTTGTCAATTATTTTATCTTGCCGAGTAATTATCGAAACGATTTATCATGAGTCAATGGTACAGCGCACCACTCGGCCATGGTATTTAAAGTAAGTATTAGTGCCAGGCTGTACGCCGCTACTATTGATGTAAAACAAGTACGCTCGCTCACTGCTATTCCCTGAAGCAGACCAATAGCTCCCGCTAGAATTACGGCTGCCAATCGCCCCGCTAACCGTGCTACCAGAATAGACAAAGTTTGACGGGAAGGAGCGAAGTTTATTGTTAGCTGCCGCTGTTGTCGCTCCGTTATTAATTGCATTATTGAGAGCATAATACTCGCCTGTAGTTTTTCCGGTAGGCAAGTGCCAACCCGCCGGGCAAATATCGCCGGGTGCGTTAAAACTTGAGGCGTAGTTGCTACCATATTTACCATGGCCAGCGGTAGCCGAATACCAGTTGTAATAATTACCAAAATCGTAGACGTCGCCAGCTTGGTTGTAGCTTGAAGCAGTATTATTAGTATATCCAGTAATGTTGTCGGTACGAAGCCGAGACTGATTATTGCAGGCGGATGAGTTTGTGCTACACCAGCCATATGGGGCCGTGGTGGCGTTATATGCGGCAGAGGAAGAAGGTGAAAGATGATTTGATTTTTCACTTGCAGAATATACATTAGTGATTGGAAGCGATGGATTATGGGTGTCACCGCTCGACATATTGATGTTATTGCCGCTTCCATCTTTATCAGACAATCTAAGATTTTCAATAATCCAGCATTTACTATCTGCTAATTTTGCAATGGCGTAAGTGTTACTATCCCTATTGTCCGTTAAGGCAGAGACAGATGACAAGCTCGCCGTACCATCATTGGGGTCTTGGATTAGATTTGCACAAACGGAGGCTGCGGATTGCTGCAGAGATCCCGCCGATTCAACCCAAACAGCATACAGACTTAACCCCTCGCTCGTGGTTCCGGTTGGAGCCGTAATGGTTTGATTTGGACCATAAAAATTTCCAGAGTAATCGTATCGATCGTTCCAGCCGGCAAATCCGTACCCTTCGCGCCTGAAATTAGAAACAAAAAGAGTAATGCTATCATTATCGTTAGCCGTCTGGTTGCCCATTTGGCCGGTGGTAAGAGTGCTGTTCGGGAAATAACAAATTTTACCCGGCTCGCAGGTCTGCGGCTCAGCCGGCTCCTCATTAATTGGATGCACGAGCGTATAGATTACCTTTCCAGTGTAAGTATCCGCCGTCTGAAGACTACTCACGTACGCCGCGTAGGTAGTAGTTAGCTTAACTCCACCGGTAGCCGCCGACATATCTGTGCCAGACTCTTTATGTGCTACTTTTACATATCCGTTTGGGACGGTATGATATTGGGAGAACGATGCAGGTTGCCCGCCACTCGTATTGGGTGCAGAATCTATTACGAAAGCATTACCACCTGTGGTATCGCCAGAATCTTGAGTTACTGTAAGCTTCATTGCCCAGTTGGATACATCTGGATTGCCACTGGAGGTGGCTAGCCCTGTCTCTATTGCCGCATTGCTAGACGCCGAGGTGCCTACTAGTTTGTTACTACTGGCATCGCCTATTTTATCGCCAGTATATCCGGCAGCGTATATCGAAAAGCCGTTCTCATCATTGCAGAAAGCATGTAAAATGGTGGAGCCAATTTCAGACCGGTAATCACCGTTTGATATTTCGGCGGAGTGGGTGCTCATGCCGGTGCCGGACATACTGCAGGAAATCGGAACTATTAATTTGATTTCATCCACGGTCGAATCGCTCTCGGCCTGAGTTGTAGAAGGTGTTAAAATGAGGCCAGACAGGATGGTCGACAGAAAAAGACAAGCAAAAACAGATGCAGAAATACCAGTTCGTGAATAATTAATAATCCTCATGATGCTTATACATAATCATTATAGCACACAAAAAGCCATTTTAGGAATGGATACAAATAGCTAATATTTCGCTAAGAACGCTTCGATAAAATCGTCTATTTCGCCATCTAATATCTTTTCCGGATCGGAGCTTTCGTAGCCAGTGCGAGTATCTTTTACTAGCTTATATGGTTGCAAAATATAATTTCTAATCTGCTGACCCCAACCGGCCGACTCCCCTGCGCGAAGCTCGCCGATTGTTTCGGCGTGTTGCTCTAACTGCATTTGAACTAGTTTACCACGTAATATTTCCATGGCTTTTTCTCTATTCTGAATCTGACTGCGTTCATTCTGAATTGCTACCACCGTATTTGTTGGTAAGTGCGTGATTCTTACTGCAGAATCTGTAGTGTTCACACCTTGTCCACCGTGACCGCCAGACCTATAGACATCCACTCTTAAGTCTTTTTCGTCAATTTCCACGTCGGTATCTGCGGTGATTCTTGGTAATATTTCGACTAGCGCAAAAGAAGTTTGCCTTAAATTATTGGCGTTAAATGGGGAAAGTCTGACTAGACGATGTACGCCATGTTCGGATTTGAGCCAGCCATAGGCATTTGGCGCGGTTATTTCGTAGACTGCTGTCTTGATTCCAGCCTCTTCGCCCTCTATGCGCTCTAAGCAGTTTGTTTTAAAGCCTTTTTTCTCGCAAAACCTTAGATACATGCGCTCTAACATTCCGGCCCAATCCATAGCTTCGGTTCCGCCAGCGCCCGAAGTAATCCGAAGAATTGCGTCTTTATTGTCGTAGCGACCCTTAAAACGAAGCGCTTTTTTAAGCTCAATAAATGATTGCTCCATACTTTCAACTTGATTTAGGATTTCTTTTTTTAAACTATCATCCGCCAGGGAGATCATCTCAAATAGATCGCCGATTTGCATTTTGAGCAACTCCCAAGGCTCGGTTTCAGCCTGAAGTTTTGCTAACTTTTGGTTTTTTTCTGTGGCAAGCTGAACATTTTTCCAAATATCCGGATCGGCGACCTCTTTTTCTAGCTCAGAAATTTTTGAAAGCTCATCAGAGATGTCAATCCTCTCATAAGCTTTAAAAAACTCACCCTTTAGTCGCTCTAGTCTTTTTTTTGCCTCGTTCATATCTTCACATTATAGCATATTCAAGGAATGGTAGATGGGAGCGTCTTACACCAAAAAGCGCCACCCGGGGGTGACGCTTTAAGAGGGGTGACCAGTGGGACGCACTTATCGCCTATTCTCCCCTTCGCAAAAAACGGCGAAAAGTCCATGAGCGTGGCCACGCGAGTCGGACTCTCGTGGAGCTTGGCATGGGGCTAAACGCACGTAATCGCTCACGGTACGCCCTAGTACCAAGAGCGCTTCTCGCTTACTTTTTTCGTCTTCTTTGAGCATGAGATCGTAGGCTAACCCAAATTCATCGACACCCCAGAACTCCTCGTATGAACAGGTCGATTTCGTCTGTAATCCCACCTTGCGGTGGTGATAAATGCGAGGTAACGCCACCGGCTGCTCGGGCATAAATGGGTAGCTCGGATCTATCACCCACCATATCAGATGGTGGAATTCGACCCAGGCACGATATCCTTCTTTTTCTTTCGTGGTCCCGCTACAAAACCGAGCGCTCTTTTCGTTCTTCTCGGCGAACATTGCAAGAGCCGCAAGCAGCAAATAATAGTATCTCTTTTCTCTTATAGAAGGCATTTTAAGCCTTCTTGTAAAGGTTGCCCATAGTTGATCGCAATGCCGCTTGATATAGATGCAAAAATCCCGTTCCGCATTTTTTTGAACGACACCTGCCGCCTCTCGACACACAATTCCTGCCATAATCCAGAATAGGATTAGGTAGAGTGCCGGGGCCAGAATCCTTGTTGGATGAAGTTCTCGTACCGCATTGACGTTAGCAAGGAACAGTGCGTAAGAAACAGTAAGGGCGGTTGTCAGAAAAAAGAAGACCCCCGCGCTAATGATCCATACGTAGCTCGCTAACTTGGTCTGATTCATTTTTACCACCTCTCTTTGTAAAGTGCTTTGGGGAAAAACAACTAGTAACAAGTATAACATAACTTTTGACTTTGCCAAAGGTTATGTAAAACGTCGTTCTAGGGTTTGGTCTTAGCATTTAAAAATGTAAAAATAGCCCCGGAGGGCTATTTCTACCGTGTGAGATACCAGGAAAGATTTCTCGAGTCAAACTCGAGCCGCACCCGTTCCCGGCCAACAAGCACGTCGAAGATGTGTAACGTTACACCACCCACAAATTTAATTTGTGAGCGGAGAAGCTCCGTTACCTCGGTTTCGTTCTCGCCTTTCCGCCTATAATTTAGCGGTTGACAAGGCGTCATTTTATAACCGAAGAGGGCCATTACCTCGACCTGCTCTTTTTGATTTGTGTTAAAGTTTTTCATAAAGACTCCTTAAAATTAATTTAATAGAGTCATTTATGTGAGCCCGATTCTTTTGGCTCATAGTTAAAGGCGCAAATGACGAACACCTAAAACCTTAAACTTTTCTCATTGCCAGTGACCGAAGTATAGCATGAGTAATTTAATTATACCACGGATGGGACTTTGGACCGCCTAATCAGCGACCCATTTTTTTGCGTAGAATATGCTATAATATAAAAATGAATATCTGGCAAGATTTACCCAAACCATTTTTTGCGCTCGCCCCAATGGAAGGAGTAACAGATATTTTGTTTCGTCAAATTATCGCAACAGCTGGGCGACCTGATTTATTTTTTACGGAATTCACGAATGTTTCTTCTTACGCTTCGGAAAAGGGGCGCGCTAATGCCCTTATGAGGCTCGAAGTCGCCCCGACAGATTCACCCATTATTGCTCAGATTTGGGGTAAAAATCCAGAACATTTCTCAAAGACCTGCCAAGTACTTGCTTCGCTTGGTTTTTCTGGCGTTGATCTAAACTTCGGCTGCCCAGATAAACACGTCAATAAGGCTGGGGGTGGCGCCGCAATGATTAGGACCCCGGAGCTCGCCGTGGAATGCTTTAAAAATGCGCAAAGATCTACAGAACTTCCAGTTTCAATCAAGACTCGTCTTGGCTGGTCTAACGTCGAAGAATACAAAGATTGGCTAATAACGCTGCTAGAAGAGCATCCAGCGGCACTCACGTTGCATCTTAGGACGAGGAAAGAAATGTCCAAAGTGCCAGCACACTTCGAATTGATTCCAGAGATAATTAGGCTACGAGGTAGTGTTTCTCCAGAGACAAAACTAGTTATTAATGGCGACATTAAAGACCGTGCGCATGCACTAATACTTCATCGTGAATATCCTGATATAGATGGCTTTATGATCGGGCGTGGAGTTTTTCAGAATCCGTATTGTTTTACGGATCATGTTGGCTCGCGCAAGGAGTTTATGAATCTTTTAAAATTACATCTTGATTTGTACAAAAAACAATCCAAAAAATACTATATTTCTTACGAATCTTTAAAGCATTACTTTAAAATCTACGTCAATAATTTTCCTGGCGCCAAGGAAATTCGCACCAAATTAATGGAGACTCATTCGGTTGACGAAGCGCGAGAGATAATCGGGCTATAACTCTTAATCGCCTCTTGTGCTATAATTAAGACATGAGAATAGCATTACTAGGTTACGGCAAAGAAGGTCAAGCTACTGAAAACTATTTTAAATCTCATTTTAGCGATCTTGAGTGTGATATCTTTGACAACTTCGCTTATGACGAGATTAAGGAAAATGATTTTTCGTCATATGACATGGTTTTTCGGAGCCCTAGCGTTCCGCCGTTAAAGCTCCCAAACGAAACGAGTATGACAAAGTATTTCTTCGATCACTGTCCGTGCCCAATCATTGGCGTTACTGCAACTAAGGGCAAGGGCACTACTTGCTCTTTTATCGAATCAATACTTTCTGCTTTTAAAGAGGATGTGCATCTAATTGGCAATATCGGCAATCCTGCTATCAATGTTTTGGACATTCTAAATAAAGAATCCGTTGTGGTTTTCGAGCTATCTAGCTTTCAGCTTTGGGATCTAAAAAAGTCTCCACATATTGCCATCATTGGAACTATCGAGCCAGATCATCTAAACGTTCATGACGGATATGATGATTACCTAAATGCGAAAGCTAATATTGGTCGCAACCAAAACGAGAATGATTTTCTTATTTATTTCAAAAATAATCCCGATTCAACGAAACTGGCAAGCTTCTCCCGGGCCCAAAAGATTCCCTACCCGTTTGAAATACCAGAAGAAGTTAAGCGTGCTGTTAATTTGCCGGGGAAACATAATGAAGAGAATGCTGTTGCAGCCATAGCGGCTGTGGCTTGCTATAAAAATATCTCACCGGATGAATTATTAGCTAAAAATACAGCCGAAATAGTCTCTGGTATTAGCAACTTTAAAGGACTCCCTCATCGTCTTGAATTTTTGCGCGAACTTAATGACGTTAAATACTATGACGACAATTTTTCCACTAACCCTTCTTCCACAAAGGTTGCGGTTAACGCTTTTTCAAAAAATAATCTAGTAATAATTGTTGGCGGTCGAGATAAAACCGATTATGAGGATCTTCCCGAAATATATGATATCTTGCAAGCTCCGCAAGTTAAAAAAATAGTCCTTATAGGCGAATCTGGTCATGAATTGGCTAGGATTTATCAAGATAATCGTTTTATGGTTGCCGATTCATTAGAAGAAGCAGTTAGCCTGGCTAAAGACGAGGCCGAAGGCCTTAGCAAAGCTGTTGTACTAATGTCGCCTTCTGCCGCTTCGTTTGATATGTTCGAAAATGTATACGATCGTGGCGAACAATTTCAGGCTATAGTTAAAAAACTAAGCTAAAATTCTAATTTACTTCCTAGTCCAGCAATAAAAGCTTTATCCGTCGAGGATACGGCAGCAAAGCCTTTAATTCCGGAGCCCGCGAATTCGCGCGCTAGTTCGACCATTTTATATTTATCAATCGATTTAATAAGATTTGCCATATTGTCGTATTTTTCGATGGTTTCGTTCGTAAAGTATCCATCGGCGTAATAATCTGCAATTTGGCCTACGGTTTGGGCTCCCATTTGCAATCTACCGAGCGCGTAAGATTTTGCCGCAGCAAAGTCTTTGTCGGATATTTCACCATTCAATGCTTTGGTCAGTTCTACTTGAATTAAATCGAATAACTCTTCAGCATTCTCAACATTAACTTCACCATCGAAATCCCAATAAGAACTGTTGGCATTACTGGCCACCGAGCTTCCCATACCATACACTAGTCCGCGTTTTCTAGCTGCGCCAAAAATACGAGAATTAGTCGTACCATTTAAGATGTGATTTAGACAGTTCATTGCGAAAACTTCATTCGGCTCAAGGTGACGCGGCGTCACTAAAGAGAATCCAAACGTAACATTTGATGCATCTTTTCTTCTAATGGAGACAGCCTCACTGGTATGTAGGTCTGCAACCGGGATTTCGAACTTTTCACCTTCTTTTAAATTCCACGATTCTAGCATGCGCATAATTTTGCGCTTTCGGCCACGGATTTTGCCAGCCACTACAAAGAGCATGTTTTTTGCGGTATGAGTACGGCGGTAATGCTCGCGAATGTCTTTTAGCTCAATATTAGAGATTGTTTTTATGCGCTCCGAAATATCAAGAATATCCTCGCCAACAGCTTGCTGAACTTTTGGCCAGAGCAGTCTATAATAATCGTTCATGTATCCGGTTAGCTCGCTACGCACATTGGATTTTTCTGATTTTAATTCTTCTTCGTTAAATCTAGGTTCGCAGATAGAAACCCGTTGAAGTTCCATGATGCGTTCCCATTCAAAATCTGCACATTCAGCCTCGTAGCATACCGATACGTCAGAAGTCCAAGCATTGTGATAGGCTCCGTTTTTCGTAAACTCTGCTTCAAACGCTTGCTCGTCGCGGAATTTGGCGTTCGCCCCAAAAGCTAGGTGCTCGACAACGTGAGGTATTTCGTATACATTCTTGTTTTTGGCATACATCATACCAGCCCTAAACTGGATGCGCGTAGACATTACGCTAGCACCAGGAATATTGATAAGAATTCCCTTTGCACCACTCCTTAAGGTTATTTCTTCTACAGAATGTTTCATGATGCGCGTTTATCTACGACCCTTTTTATGGGCTTTCTTGTGCTTTTTGGTAGCGGATTTTTTTGAAGGTTTCCTGGCGGCAACTTTTTTTACTTTGCCGCTAGCTGTATTCTTTTTAAATTCATCGTCAAGATTTCTTTCGCCTTTAGAAATCTCATTAACACCTCTTTCGGTTTGGCCTTCTGCCATCTTGGTTAGCTCGGATTCGTATTCTTCACCGTCCGTTACATCATCAGCGGCTGCTTCTGCAGGAGTAATTGTGAGTAGAATCTTTAGAACTTCTTCGCGCAAATTACGTTGGAGACCATCAAACAGTTTTTGCGATTCACTTCGATATTCGACTAGCGGATCACGCTGGCCAACACTGCGCCAATGAATACCTTCACGCAAATGTTGCATATTCTCTAGGTGCTGCATCCACAATGCATCTAAAACCTTTAGATATACTTCGCGTTCGATTTTGCGCATCGTTTCTTCACCAAACTCAATCTCTTTGGCGTGATACGCTTCTTCTACGGCTTCTAGTGCAAATTTATAACGTTCCTTTTCCTTACGCATGAGGCCGATTCCACGAATTAAATCATCATCGAAATCGAATACAGCCTTAAACTCTGCATCAAAGTTTTTATTGACTCTAGACGAAAACTCGGTCAAAGTTTTAACTTCATCGCGCATTAGGCGTTTAATTTCTGGATAGATTTCTTCGCCTTCCAAAATTTTGCGGCGCATCATATAGACGACTTTACGATGACGATTAATTACATTATCGTATTGCACGACGTTTTTGCGGGAATCAAAGTTGAATCCCTCGATACGTTTTTGTGCGGCTTCTAAAGTTTTAGAGATGGCCTTAGTTTGAATGGGCGTGTCTTCGTCTACGCCGAGCCTAGTCATTAACATTTTAACCCTGTCACCCTGGAAAATCCGCATCAAATCATCCTCGCAGCTAACAAAGAATTGCGTAGTACCTGGGTCTCCCTGGCGCCCACCACGTCCACGTAGCTGATTGTCAATGCGCCTAGCGTCGTGCCGCTCAGAGCCGATTACTACTAAACCGCCTAGCTCACGTACACCTTTACCGAGTTTGATATCCGTACCACGCCCGGCCATGTTGGTGGCGAGGGTAATTGCGCCCTTTTCACCAGCTTTTGCAATAATTGCCGCCTCGCGCTCGTTGTTTTTAGCGTTTAAGATTTCGTATGGTAAATTGAACTGGTCAAGATAGTTGGCAATCTCTTCGTTGTTGGCGATAGAGCCAGAGCCGACTAGGACTGGCTGCCCTTTTTCGTGATATTTTTTAATCTCGCTTGCGATAGCTTTCAATTTACCGGCTTTGGTTTTATAGATTAAGTCATCTTTATCGACGCGGGCAATTGGTTTGTTGGGCGGAATCTGAATTACGTCTAGTGCATAGATCTGTTGGAATTCCTCCGCCTCCGTAAAGGCCGTGCCAGTCATGCCAGATAGTTTTTTGTATAGCCTAAAGAAATTCTGGAACGAGATTGTGGCTAACGTCATTGATTCCTGTTTTACGGCTACGCCCTCTTTAGCCTCGATGGCCTGGTGTAATCCCTCATTATATCGCCTACCCTGCATCAGGCGGCCCGTATGTTCATCCACAATAATAACTTCGCCAGAGTTTGTAACTACGTAATCTTTATCACGTTTAAAGATGATTTCGGCACGAATTGCTTGCTCTAGATGGTAGACGAGGCGAGTATTTTTAGTGGAATAAAGATTATCAACACCTAGGATTTTCTGGACTTTCTCGATACCCGCATCCGTTAGGGTAACAGAGCGACGTTTTTCATCGAAAATGTAGTCGTCCGGCGTTAAACGTGCTGCTACTTTTGCAAATTGATAGTAAGATTCTGGGTTGTCGCCGGCTGGTGCCGAGATGATGAGTGGCGTTCTAGCCTCATCAATTAAGATTGAGTCTACCTCATCTACGATGGCAAAGTTTAGCTCGCGTTGCCTTAAATACTGCACCTCGCTGGTCATGTTATCGCGCAAGTAATCGAATCCAAACTCGTTATTAGTACCATACGTAACGTCTGCGGCATAGGCCTCTTTACGAGTGGCTGGCTTTAGATGCAAAAATCTTTCGTCGTCATGTTCTTCATTTTCATATTCTGGATCGTAGATAAATGACGCTTCGTTAATAATTACGCCTACCGAAAGGCCAAGAAAATCATAGATTGGGCCATTCCAGCCGGCATCACGCTGGGCTAGGTAATCGTTTACCGTGACCACGTGTACGCCGCGCCTGGTTAAGCCATTTAAATAAGCTGGAAGCATCGCAACCAAGGTCTTACCTTCGCCGGTTTTCATCTCCGCTACGGCTCCTTCATGGAGTACCATGCCACCGATTAGTTGCACATCATAAGGTCGGAGCCCAGTTACGCGCTTAGAGGCCTCACGAGCTACCGCAAATACCTCTGGGAGAAGTTCATTTAGTATTTTGGTGTCGTCAATTGGCGTGCGAGTACGGCGCTTCTTGCCTTTTTTATTTATACCCTGCTCGGTTTTTGACTTTTTTAAAGCCTTGTCAATCTTTGCACGGAATATATCAGTTTGAGCCTTCAGCTCTTCGTCGGACATTTTTTCGTATTTTGGCTCTAGTTTATTAATCTCTTGAGCCTTTTTCCATAAGCGACGCAAAATCTTCTTTTGCGCATCGCCAAATACGCCCTGTAAAAATTTAGTGAGTGCTGTTTTGTCGGCCAACTTATCGGTCGGTTTCTTTTCTTTTCTCGCCATATTTCTCCAATCTTCCCCCTATTCTATCATATTATTTTCTTCGGATAAAGAGACTGCGCCAATTTCTTTTTTGGCGATGTGGCTGAGATTCAAGTTTGTAACGCCTGATTTGACCAGTTAGTTTAGCCTCAACTAAATCTACGCCTGTAAAGACATTCGAACATTCGTCTTTTGCCGCCAATACTTTGCCACCCGGAATCTCCATTGCTGCCGAAATAGAATATTTTTCATTCTTACCTTTGCCGATTTCTGTTACTACCACCTTAAATACTACGTCCTTTTTAGCATTTCGTGGTAGGTAACGATCGAGTTTGCCTAGTCTCTTGGTTGTGTATTTACGGAACGAATCATCAATTTTATATCCATTACCACTAATCTCTATTTTTTCGATCATTTAGATCTCCTCCTTATTATTTAAATATGGCTTCAAAACTTCTGGAACTTTCAATTTACCACCTTTTACGGCGTAGTTTTCGATTACGGCTACCATCGTGCGCGCTAGAGAAACTGCCGTACCATTCAATGTATGTAAAACCTCTACGGAGCCATCGCTACGACGAACACGAATATTTAGGTTTCGAGCCTGATAATCAGTACAGTTGCTGCAACTAGTTAGCTCGCGGTAGCAGCTATCGACAGGTGACCAATATTCGACATCATATTTTTTGGCTGCTGGGGCGCCTAAATCTCCGGCCGCAATGTTGATTACGCGGTATGGGATGCCTAATTCCTGCCAAATTTCTTCTTCTGTAGCGAGAATCATTTCGTGCATCTCTTTAGATTTCTCTGGCAGGCAGAATACGTACATTTCCAGCTTATTGAATTGGTGAACCCTAAATAGGCCTCTGTTATGCTTACCGGCCGCTCCTGCCTCTTTCCTAAAACAGGCCGAAAGGCCAGCATACAAAAGTGGTAAGTCTTTTTCATCTATAATTTCGTCCATGTGGTAGCCAGTTAAAGCGATTTCTGCGGTAGCGATTAGGGCGAGGTCCTCACTCTCAATAAAGTATTCGTCACTTTGGTCGCTAGTGCGCGGATTAAATCCTGTCCCTTCTAAAACTTTAGATGATACTAGGTCTGGCACGGTGACAAACTTAAACCCTTTTTCTAGAACTTTTTTAAGCCCGAATTGAATTAGGGCGTTTTCTAGAAGCGCTAGTTCATTTTTAAGATAGTAGAATTTTGTTCCCGCAACCTTGGCGCCACGTTCAAAGTCTACCCAGTCTCTACTGACGGCGTAGTCGAGATGGTCCACTCCGCCACTCTTTTTTTCGCCCCAGTTTTTGATTTCTACCGAGCATTCTTCGCCTCCCAGCGGCACGTCATCAAAGATAATATTTGGGATAGATTTTTGCGCCTGGTGATATTCCGATTCTACCCGTTCTAAATCCGCTTCTAGCTTTAGTAATTCGTTTTTGACCTCTTTTCCTTCAGCTATTAACTCTGGGTCGGGTTTTCCGCCCTTCATCTTGGCTGCGATTTCATTGCGTTTTCTTCTTAAATCCTCAACCTTTGCGAGCTCTTTTTTACGCTCATCGTCTAGAGTTAAAACTCTTTTAACATCAATCTCGTATCCTTTTTCACGAGCCGACTTTTCCACAAGCTGTAGATTGTCTCTAATAAACTTCACATCTAACATATAGCCTCATTATAGCACATCTAGAATCATTATCTAGCTTTTTAGGGAAGACATTAAAACTCGTAATTTTTTCCAATCGTCAAGGTTAAGATCGCCTGGTCGAACGTCCTTATCTATACCTAGTTCGAAAAATAGTTGCTTAAGTTTTATTTCGTCAGTGAGCTTCGCTAAATTATGAATCAATTTCTTACGTGGCATCGCGAATCCCTGCTTTATTAGTTCAAAAACCTCGTCATCAACTTGCCTTGGATGAGGCTCCATCACAACTATTTTGCTATCTACTTTTGGCGGAGGAGTAAACTCATCCTTTTTAACTAACGGCCCGGCAAAAACATTGGCTCTATCTTTAACGAACAGAGATAGCTGTGTTTCTTTTTCGCTAGTGATTCGCTCTGCTACCTCTTTTTGAACTAGGAGTACTATTCTTTTTGGGGGATTTTCCGCTTTTAAGAGTTTTTCGATAATAGGACTCGTTATATAATATGGTATATTACCAGCCACAGCATAGGGCTCTTTTATACAGCTAAAGTCATAACGCAGGATATCTCCGTGTACTACCTCTAAATTTTTGCCCGGGAAGGAATTTGGAAGATTAGTCGCTAGGCGCTCATCATACTCTACCGCTATTACTTTCTTAAATCGCTTTAAAAGTGACGAGGTTAAAAATCCTAATCCTGGGCCAATTTCAAGACACAAATTACCATCGCCTTCGCTTGCCGTCAAATCAGCTATCTCGTCAAGGATAGCTCGATTTTTGAGCCAATGTTGGCCTAGCGCCTTATTAGTACCAACCATGAGAATGCCACCAGGCTGCAGCTTGGCTCCAGCCACCATAACGCCCGTTTACATATCCAATCATCCAGCGGATTTGAGTGACTGGATTGGTTTGCCAATCCGAACCAGCAGAAGCCATTTTGCTACCTGGTAGAGCCTGAGGAATGCCATAGGCTCCAGAAGAAGCGTTGGCGGCATCTACCCTACAGCCGCTCTCACGGTAAATAAGATCGAGAGCGTTTGGCATATCTGCTTCCGAAACTCCTGCCGCACGAGCCCAGTCCGCACAAGTTCCCCACTCTGGCGGAATGGACTTTTTAGCGCCTACCGCAACAATCCTAGGGACTGGCTCCCTAACAATCTCTTCCTTAATTAATTCTCTAGATACTTCTTCGCCGTTTATATATAAGACATTGTAATAGGATTTTTTAGCGCCCACTTCACCGAGTTGTTTTACTTCGGAGGTTCCGGTTGCTAGATTGTAATCTGTGACTTTTTCTTCGCCAAATGGAATTTCTTCGTCTACGGTCAAGGTGCGGCCACCGTTCCTATTGATTTGGTAGATATTGGCTGCGCCAGTCTCCAAGGAAAAAACATTAGGTATCAGATTTACCTCGTCGCCGTCGTATAAGGTGAAGCCGGCATCCTCTGCAATTTTGCGCATGTCATAACTTGCCGTCATGATGCATTTTTCGGCTTTATTGTCTTTGACGAGCACAGGGCGCGCGCGATGAATATTAATAAAGAAATTATCCGCATTAATAGAATCGCTTAATTTTGGCTCGACGATGTCGCCTTCATTAATTATGTATCCGGCCCGAGCCAGAGCTTCCTCTACGGTCTTCGCCTCTGTTTTAACCGTGAGTTTTGCGTCGTCATCATCATAAAATGTGACGAAATGAGCATCTGACTCCACGTAAGCTTCGTTTTCACCTTCTGCATAAGTTAGTCCGGAGTGGAGTTTTAAAAAACTCGCCGCAAAAAAGACGATTATTAGAATAACGGATAAAACGAGAACTTGGTCAGTCTTACGCGAAAGTCTCATAAGTACATTATATCATAACTTAAACAATATAAAAACCCGCCAGGTCATGCAACGGGTTTCTAATTCTAATTTCCAGGTGGTTTATTAGTCAAAATAACTCTACACTCTCCACCCTACTCCCCTAGGTTCAGGCCCCTTTCAACGTCGGATCAGGTCCAAACCTTAGCTTCATTTTAGCATAGGCAAAATGACTGTCAAGCTTGTTTTTTAAAATTCTTTATTGTCTAATATTTTCCAATAGTCACGCTAATTACAGAGGTGGCTGGAAAAAACCGAACACTTTATGCTTGACTTTTCTTATTTTTATTTTGTTCCATAAACAATTTTGAAAGGATTTTTTGTGTTATAATTATCATATGAATTGGAGGAAGTGGTGCGACGAATTTGTTTTGGCGGGTAAAGGGATTCTGCTCGCGACTAAAGAAAAGCGATTTTGGTATGGTTTTTTGCCAAGCTTTTTCTTTTTTGGATTACTAATGAATTTGCTCCAAGGAGGTTTTTCAAAGTTCGAACTAATGGGTGTTTTGGGTTTTCCTGCAAATTTACAAATCATTTGGAGTAGTTTTATTGCAATTTTTGGCGTCAATCAGGTTTTTCTGGATTGGATACCCATTTTTCTACTATCCCTACTGCAAGGTGTTTTGATTGGTCTTATCGTTTTGCTCTGGGGTAAGAAAAAAGAACAAAACGCCGCCAATATCGAACGTGCTGGCATTATTACTGGGCTGATAGCTCTAGGGGCGGGGTGCCCAACTTGTGGCACCACGCTTCTAACCCCGCTTTTTGGGGTACTGTTTTCCACTAGTAGTCTAACTGTTGTGAGCAACGTTTCAGCTATAATTACGGTTTTAGCAACACTAATTGCTGTTTTATCTTTAAAACGCCTTGGCGAAGAAGTATATGTTACAATAATTAATGAAAAGTATCTTGCACGCAAAAAGGAGAAAGATGAAAAAAGCGCTTAGAATTTTAGGTATAGTTAGCATTGTGGTTTTGATAATTTTTGCGATTTCGGCCAGCATGAACACTAAGCCATCCAATGCTGATAAGGTTTGGGATGAAAAAACTACCGTTGGCAATATTGATGCGAAAAACTATTTTATTATTTATTCGGATTTGGTTTGTCCATACTGTATTGCGTTCGAAAATGCCATCGTTGAACACGAGGATGAGTTTAAGAAATATCTTGAGGAAAATGATATTTTGTATGAGGTTAGAATTTCCGATTTTCTTTATGAGTACGGAGAAACTAATCCGATAAATTCTCGCTACTCAGCAGTTGCTACGTACTGCGCCAAAAATGAAGATAAGTTTTGGGACTATTACAATCTGGCGGTTACTTCGGTTTGGAACGATTATTTTAAAAAGTCGGGGAAGTCCGCCGTAGCCGGTATGTCTAAACTAGATAAAGATTATTGGATTAATATTGGAAAAAAGGTTGGGCTTGGCGAACAATTTGAAAATTGCGTCATAAATGATGAGCCGCTCGCTGAAATTAAGGAGAATGCAGCTAAAACCGCCAAACTCGCCAATGGCATGCCCTATTTTAAACTAAATTCCTATACTAGCTCTGGATTTGATCTATCTTGGGGTTGGGAATACGTGCAAATGTATTTTAGGGCTGGACTAGAGAGCTAAACCTTCACCTAGATTCTGATATCAAAATAGATCAGAATGATCGGGTTACAAAAAAACGCATTTTACTGGGTTGATTTAAATATTTTTTCGTTTTTAATACTATCTGGTAAGTAATTTTTATCTAAATGAAAACCAGATTCCCATTTTTGCCCTTTGCCATAGCCTAAATCTTTCATTAGTTTTGTCGGGGCGTTGCGAAGCCAGATTGGAACGGGTTCGTTTGGGGCTTTTTTTGCTAGGCCTAGGGCCTTATACCATGCGTCAGCTGAGTCACGGTTTTTCTTGGATTTTGACAAAGCGATACAAGTGTGCGCTAGGATTAGCCCGGATTCTGGCATACCGACTCTCTCCACAGCCTGAAAGCAAGCGGTGGCTAGACTGAGAGCTCCATTGCCGGCCAAACCAATATCCTCAGAGGCAAAAATCACCATTCTGCGAGCAATAAACTTTGGGTCTTCGCCAGATTCTACCATCCGTGCCAAGTAATAAAGTGCTGCATCTACATCGCTACCGCGCATTGATTTAATGAATGCAGAAATAGTGTCATAATGCTTATCACCCTTCTTATCGTAGCCGGGGACTTTTTTGCCAGCAGCTTCTATTACCACTTTTTCGTCGACTTTATCAGCTAGAGATAAGGCCAACTCTAGATCCCCCAGTGCACTTCTAGCATCACCACCAGATAGCTCTGCGATATAATCTAAGGCTTTTTTAGTAACTCGGCGGCTGACTTTTTCAGCCTTGACTGCTCTTTTTAGTACCTCAATAATTGCATCTTTTGATAGCGGAGCCAAAACCACCACGCGCGACCGGCTGAGTAGTGGCGAAATAACCTCAAACGACGGGTTCTCGGTTGTGGCGCCAATTAAAGTAATTAAGCCAGATTCTACATGCGGCAAAAAGGCGTCCTGTTGAGCCTTATTGAACCTATGTATTTCGTCCACAAATAATATGGTGCGAGTTTTTAGGTTCCAGTTTAGCTTTGCGCGAGCTACCACCGCTTCTACATCTTTTTTGCCGGCTGTTACTGCTGATATCTCTACAAAGTCAGCCTTAAATTCGTTTGCCAAGATGCGGGCGAGCGTGGTTTTCCCAGTCCCTGGCGGCCCCCAAAAAATGAGGTTTACCGGCTCGCCTTTTTTGACTATTTCCGTTAAAATTTTACCGTCGCCAACGATTTCGTCTTGCCCTATTACTTCCGACAATTTTTTTGGCCTCATTCGCTCTGCAAGTGGCACTCTATTCATGATATACATATTATATAAGAATTCTTTACATTTTTTAATTCTTTATGGTAAAATTAGGCTAATATTAAATCTAAGGAGTTATAAAATGGATTACTCTGACGTAAATCAACTTTTAAATAGCCTGGATAGCAGTAGCAAGTATTCAAGCACTTCGAGTGTTATGGGCTCAATGGCTGGTGCCGGTATCTGGGCAATTATCGCTTTGATCTTAGCTGTTCTTGGCGGTATTTTGGTTTACTTCCTGTTTGTTAAAGCAAAAACCGAGCCTAAGGGCAAATTCCTTAAATGGCTAAAAGATTTTCTAGCCTTTAAGGTTATGTGGATTGAGCCAATTTTAAAGGTTATCTACTACATTGCAACCATCTTTGTAATTCTTTATTCCTTCACTTACTTTGGTATGTTTAATGTTATGGGCGGAATGGCGCTTCTTATGTTCCTCCTTTTCGCTACGCTCGGGCCAATCATTATACGTTTAGCCTATGAGGCTACCATGATGTTTATCATGATTTGGCGAAACACGACAGATATTGCCGAAAACACTAAGAAGAAGTAATTCTAAACAAAAAGTCCCCTCGATTGAGGGGATTTTTTGTCGGTTAAAAGAGGTACATCAAATATGGTTTTCCACAGGTTTTCCACAGGATTATATCTGATTCGCTAACATCATCACTCTTCTTGCTACGCCGTCATTTCCGTCGATTAGAGTGGCTGCTTTAAAGTGGTTTTGAATTTTGTCTTTAATTAGTGAGTAGTGCGTACATCCGAGCACTACCGCATCATAGTCTTTTGGGTGATCTACTAGGAGACCACTTAATACTTCGTCGACTCGATTGTTGTTTTCGATTGCGTACGCCAGCCCTGGGCAGGCGAGTAGCTCGATTTTTTGCCCAGGTTTCTCGCTTTCCACTAAGAGCTGCGCCGTCCTTTCAGATTCTATTGTTCCTGGCGTCGCCATAACTAGTATTTTCTTGGCTCCAGTTTTGGAAGCTAACTTGATGGCGGGTTCGGTTCCGACAAAACATACATCTGGATAATCTTCTCTTAAGATTTTAATGCATTTTGTTGTTGCGGTATTACATGCGACGACGATAATATTAGCACCCCAATCAATTAGTTTATTTACGATATCCTTTACTATTTTCAGTAATTCCTGGTTGGTTTTTTCCCCATAAGGACAGTTCTTAGAATCTGCAATATAATAGTATTCAGCATCTGGCAAAAGTTTTTTTATTGCCGAAAGGACAGTTGTCCCTCCTTTCCCTGAGTCAAAAACACCTATTTTCATAGTTTCATTATACAACGTTATTACTAGGTAGCGAATGTGATTTTTATTTTGCAAAAATTCGCTTCGTTTGCTATCGTAAAAAAATAAAGACCCAAAGGTCTTATTTTCTTGTGGTGAGTCGGGAGGGGCTCGAACCCTCGACACCGGGCTTAAAAGGCCCGTGCTCTAACCTGCTGAGCTACCGACCCAAACTGTTAACGTGGTGGACGCTAGAGGAGTCGATTCGAAGAACGGCTCTATCTTTCTGCGTTTAACGTGGTGGACGCTAGAGGAGTCGAACCTCTGACCTTGTCTACGTCAAAGACACGCTCTAGCCAACTGAGCTAAGCGTCCTCATGGCATTGGCCTGGCTTGGTGTTTACCAGCCCTCGATCCACTCGCCTTCATGTATTATAACACAATATTTCAAATTATCACGAAAAAACTAATTATTGCTTACTTTTTTAAGATGAGAACTCCATGGCAAGATTGATGGATCGTTCCGTAAATCCTGTTTTCTTATAAAAATCAACCGCTGCTTTGTTCGCTGCTAAAACACTAACGCCGAGACGCGTTACCGCTTCGCTTTTACAATAGGCTTTTAATTCTTCTAAAAGCTTTCCGCCAACTCCGGTGCTACGCATTTTTTCTTCAACAAAAATGTTTTGAAGATACGCTTGCTTGATGGGTCGCGCATTTCCGGCCTTTGGCGCAGAGACACTAGCAATCAAAAACCCGACAGGTTGGCCGCTGACTTCGGCAATTAGGACATATTGATTATTGATTGCTGCGAGGTATTTTTGTTTTGCTTCTTCTGATAGTGCCCAGTTTTTATCTAGACTCGAGTCGTAATTTTCTCGTTCAAAATTGAGTAGCTTTGAACCGAACTCTTGAACTATATCAATATCAGATTCGCTTGCTCTACGAATAGAGATGTTCATAACTAACTCCTTCTTTCATTGTTACTACGCCTTGCACTAACTTAGGAAAGTCCTCTTCTGAGACGTGCACGTCGCCCCGTGAACCCCTTGAATTGTTCAAATGAAGGATCGAATGATCCATAATTTCGGTAATTTATCCCGCCTTCGTTTCTCGTTACTGCCATAGTCGTATAGGCGGCACTGTCACATGTCTGAATGACCTTGAGTAAGTTTTCGAAACCGATTACTGTATCCTTGTCGACCCGTTTCACGCCAAGATATTCCTTAGCGATTTTTTCGCTAAAACATCTCAATCTCCATCTGGTCACCATATTACCGCCACCACGAATTAATTCCGAGGTTATCGACATTCCCTCTCCAATTACGGAAAGAACCAACCGCATCGTCGCATCATCTACCCTGTTTCGCCTCATGAATCTCTCTGCAAAAACCGCATTATACTGTTTTTGTCTTTCTTTATTACCTCTCTTTACAGCCTGTGGTTTGCCCACGTCGTGTACCAGAAGCGATAGGCGTATGAGCGGTAAAGCGGATGCTGGTAAAAGGTCGGCATAGTTGGTGTCGAATAATTCCAATGTAGTCTCCGTATGCTCACCAAGACTAAATCCTTCCCAATTCCCGCAGTCTTCATCAAAAATATCTTCAAAGCCTGGGGTTTTTCTTGCGAGCTCAATAATTTCTTGCGGTTTTATATAGAGATTAGATTCTAGCACATGTTGCAGATTGCTTCTGTTCTTATTTTTCTCGCTAGAGGCAATAGCAATTTGGCCGAATAATCGATTCCTTTTTCTCGTTTTGCGTTCAATTGCTTCGGGAGTATTAACTTTCGCAAGGTCAAACAGGAGATAATTGTCAATTTCTTTTCCTATAGTTGCCGAGGAGACGCGTACCTTGGAGCCAACAATATGGCCTGCTCTGAAGAGATTGGCCATATATTCGTGATTTATTGGAATCGTATGAGATCCAACCCGTAGCTCACGCTTGTCATCTAAAAATGCCTGGCATAAAGCATCTAGATGTCCGGAATCTAATAGCCTTGCCGTGTTTAAAGCTGAGCCAATATGAATAATTAAATCTCTATTATATAGTTTAGTTTGTTTTTCGATATCAGATACCCTATCCCCAAACATTAAACCATACTCCTTGTCAAGCAAGTCTTGCGGTGAGATTTTTTTAATGTCTTCTCTGTCTTCAAATCTTATAGGTGCACCCTTCATAACCCTGGGGCGGATTTGACGAATTGCATCAATCGCTCTTTCTCTATCTTCCTCGTTTAAATCCGATAGCCTAGAACAGATGATCATTGCGTCTGGGTCATCGGATATAATTCTTCTAGTTTCTGGAATGCCACCACTCGTGCGAGATCTTGCGTCGGCGAACTCTTTTGCCGTGGCTTGGTTTTCCGAGGTATTAAGCGCCGCCACCTTGTTAATATTGTTGGTCCCCATATAATTACCAGAATTATTAAAACTTGGGTCAACCATCCATTTTCCGCCGTTGCCGGCACGTCCATGATATAGCTCCAGATCGCTAACTTTTTTGCATATTCCTAGTTCTAATAATACACGCATGGCTTGATGCTTCGGGCTTTGCTCGACTTGTTCCGACATCTTTTCTCTGCGAGTTTGAATTTCTTCGCTCATGGTTAAATTATAGCACGCGTTTATGTAGTAATTGACAAATAAGAGCGTGGGGGCCGTGTCGTAAGTATGCGCCTTGACCGGCATTTCTCAAAAACTGTGGTATATTATTCTTAAGGAGGATAGTATGTCCAATAGATATTTAGATGCTTTTCTGAATGCATTTTATAAAGATCGCTACGTAGAAGAAGATAGGCTTACGCGCGATAAAATGCATTATGTTGAGTTTATTACTACAACGACTTATATTGACAAATATTTAAAACCTGGCGATAGAATACTCGAAATTGGCCCTGGAACTGGCACTTATTCCTTGTATTATGCCGGAGACGGTTTTAGGGTTGATGCGGTTGAATTGGTTCAATCCAATATCGATGTAATGAAATCGAAAATCACGACCGATATGGACATAAATGTTGTTCAGGGGAATGCCCTAGATTTGTCTATTTATCCGGATAATACGTTCGACATGACACTGTCTTTAGGTCCGCTTTATCATCTCTTTAAGCCCGAGGAAGTAAAAAAGGCTATCGATGAAGCAATCAGGGTCACTAAACCGGGTGGTAAAATATTTTTTGCGTTTATCCTCTTTGACTTAACAATGCTAACGTGGGGGTTCCAGTCTGGGAATATTTACGAGAATTGCGGTGCTGGTATGCAGGTATCAGAAAACCTTACACCAAATAATGACGAAAGCTTGATTTTTAATATGCGGTATTTTAGTGAAGTTAAAGAGATAATGGATTCACTTAATCTAAAGAAGCTACACTATGTGGCCACTGATGGTATTGGAAGAGTGATTAAAGATACCATTAACGATATGACCGATGATGAGTATAGATTATACACGAAGTATCATTTATCTATTTGCGAAAGAGAGGATTTAATTGGGTACAGCGGACACATCTTAGCGATTACAGAAAAATAAGCTTTTAAGCCGCCATCCGCATGATGTACGCTTGCTAAGCCGGGGGTTATCAGTTGCATACACAAACACATTACAGTAGAATAAGAGTATGATATATCTTAAAAAAGCCAATCTAAAGGATGCGAAAAAAGAATACGAACTAACGCAAAAAATCCCAACCGAAGAAAACGGTTATAAAAATCCAGTTTACGGCGTTTCCTATGATGATTTTGTAACTAAAATAATCCCTAAGTGGCTAGATAACGAAAAAGGGATTAATTTGGACGAAAACCGCGTGGCCGATACCTGTTATTTTTTGTGGGTCGACGATACTCCGGTGGGAATTTTCAAATTGCGTCATTATCTAAATGACTGGCTTAGAGACAATGCTGGACATGTTGGATATGGTATTGCGAAAGAATATCGTGGTCACGGCTATGCTTCTGAGGGTCTAAGGCTAATTAAAGAGGAAGCGCGCAAATTACCTATAGATACGGATGAATTATATCTATCTGTACTAAAAACTAATCTCGCCTCTTTAAGGGTACAACTAAAAAATGGTGCAAGAATCGTGCGAGAGGATGACACCGACTACTATACAAGAATACCTCTGTAAAGAATGTGATACCACAAAAAATAGTATCACTATAATTATTAATGCTCGGTTGCATAGCTTGCGGTATATCGATATAATGTAAGGAGATGATGTATGGCAGAGCGAATATTTTAGACTATGGCGGTAAGGCCAACTCTTTAATAAAATTACAAAATTTAGGCTTACCAGTACCATCTTTTTTCGTGATTCCCGCTTCACTATTAAAGGAAATAATTAACCAGAATAATTATTTTGAGGAAATCCAGCAATTGCTGCTCGAGAAAAATTACCAACGGATTAGAGAAATAATAATGTCTGTTGATTTTCCAGAGCAAATTAAGAATAGCATCTTAAAGGAGGCGAATAAACTAGGGGGCGAATCATTCTCCGTGAGATCTTCGGCGGACAATGAGGATGGCAAGGAGAAGTCATTTGCTGGTCAATACGAAACATATCTTAACGTTGGTACAGATGAACTATTAAAAACTATAAAGAAATGCTGGCTCTCTGCTTTAAGTGAGAACGTTATAGCATACGAAGATCAACAGATTAATTTATTTAGTATAAGCATAATAGTGCAAAAAATGATAAATCCCGAATACTCTGGAGTTTCTTTTTCCATTGATCCAACTAGTAGGAGTAGGAATTACTCTGTGATAGAAATGTGCAGAGGAACTGGAGAAAAGTTAGTATCTGGGCAAGTTACACCCACAAAAATGTTGGTACAAAGAAAGAATCTGGAAATTGATTTTAAAATAGGGAGCTTAAGCATTCCGGATGATGCGGTAAGAAAGCTAGAAGAATATGTTCTAAAGATTGAAAAAGCGTATAATGCCCCAATAGACATGGAGTGGTGTTATTTAGATGGAGCAATTTACGTATTGCAGGCTAGGCCGATTACTGCCCATCAGGATAACATTATTCCATTCGTAAAAAATATATCTAGAGAGAAAACGCTCCTCGAAATTGAGATTTATTACCTTGGCGAGTATTTCGGCATAAAGGAGTTAACCAGTGGCGACTATTATTTTAATCCTTTATTTGTTGTGGATAGAAACTCATTTGCGAGCATTTTCTATGATTGTTTTTCTCTAGAAGAGTATCCACCGAATATTTTTAGAGAATTAGATAAAAATTTTGACTTACTCCAAAAAAGATATGACGAAGCGAAAAATAGCTGTAAATATTTAACAGAAATAATTAACAACAATTCTAAGATTAATGTAAAGAGGTTTATTAAGGAGCTAATTAAGATTCAGCCACTTAGCTCTCTGGGCAACCTCATAGGTAAAGATTGGGATTCTAGCAAAAGAGTAAAGGAGCTATTAATAGATTATAGAAATAAATACGATAAAATCATCTATCAATCCACGGATTATCTAGTTAATTATCTAGAGAAGAATATTCCGAATGATTTAAAGAATTATCTGCCTGTTTTGTCTATACATGAAATTTGCAACCAACAAAAAATTAATCTAGAAAACGTCAAAAAGAGGCTAAATGGATATATTTATTACAACGGATCACTGTTTTTGGAGGAACTAGGGAGTTTTTGCCAAGAAAATGGATTTATGATTAAAACAGAAGAACACGGTAATAAAATCAGAGGAGCTATCGCGTACGGTGGCAAAGCAAAAGGGAGGGTAAAAGTAATCTTAAGTAGGAGCGATTTTAAAAAATTTGACAATGGTGATATCCTTGTCACTGCTATGACTACGCCAAAATTTACCGAATTAATGAAGCGGGCATCTGGCATCATTACGGATGAGGGCGGAATTACTTGCCACGCCGCCATAGTTGCTAGAGAGCTTAAAAAGCCATGTCTTGTTGGCTGCAAAAACGCTACGACCATACTAAAAGACAATGACGAGATAGAGTTAGATGCTATTAATGGGTCTGTCGGCCTAGCATGATAGCTAAGCCATGCTATAATAGAAGCATAAGTATTACGGAAAGGAATTTAATGGAACAAAATATTGATACTGGAGCACCAATAACATCGGCAGTAGATAACAAGCCAAAAAGTGGAAATGGTTTAAAAATTGCTACGACAATTGCGTGCATTATGGCGGCTTGCGGTATTGGGTTTGGCGTTTATGGCATGATGCAAAGCGCACAGAAAGATAGTCAAATTTCTGATTTGAAGGTTCAAATCAAAGAAAATGACGACACGATCACCACTATTGAAACTCCCGAAATTGAAACTACTACAGATAACGGCACTACGATAACGATTACCGATTCTCTTAACACAAAGTATGTTTTTTCTGATAGCAATGCACCAGAGCTGAATAAGAATATTAGCATGGCCGTTTCGTCTGTGGCTTATACTGGGATAAGGTTTTTATTGCATCTTGATGGTTCCGTGGGTGCCGAATATCAATGGGTTAATTGGGATGGATACAATCCGGAAATCAAGAATCAACAGAGACAAGATGATACCCTGACTGGGTACATAGATGGTCGTGTTGTGGATATTTCAACGGGGCATATTGGTAATGGAAGCTTTGGGGAAGTGTTCTTCTTGCTAGATGACGGCACAGTGGCTTATATGCAAGAAGATAATATATTATCTAAAAAATACAACGTTAAGAAGCTGTCTGGTGCTAATGGTATTGTAAGGGTGTATGGTAATCTTTATTATCAAGACTATGCTGGTTTCGTTCAATTCGATTCTGGTAAAATTTCTCCGATTATATTAGATAGTTTCGATGGAGAAGATGTTGTTCTTCGCGTAGAATAAAGTATTAAAAAGCACTGTAAAACTTATTCTACAAGTGCTTTTTATGTGATTAAATTACTTAGGGTATTAATAGGTCTATCTAATAGAAGCAAAAATGCGTTTTCGGGCGCATTTTTTGTGCAAAATTGATGCAAAATAGAACTCTAGGACCTGCAAGGTACTTAACGGGATTTCACCACTAAAAAATCGGCCAAAATGCCGAGTTATATAAACCATGGTGGTTCCGGCTGGACTTGAACCAGCGACACAAGGCTCTTCAGGCCTCTGCTCTACCAACTGAGCTACAGAACCATACAACGTATTATATCATAGATATGATATAATTAAAAGTATGAAAAAGATAAATACCGCCCCAATTTCGGGCACACAGGAGCTTACTCCTAGGGAGCAGGCAAAATTCGATCGATTAAAAACTCTAATATCTTCTTCTTATCATCAGCATGGTTTTTTAAACATCGAGACTCCTACGATTGAGCGCACCGAAATACTTCTAGCCAAGGCAGGTGGCGAAACAGAAAAGCAAATCTATAGAGTAGTTAAAACATCTAGCGCTGAGTCCAACGACAAGGAGTCGCTGCGCTTTGACCATACTGTTCCGCTAGCACGGTACGTCGTTGAGCATGAGAATGATTTACATTTTCCATTTAAAGTTTCCCAGGTTGGAGTAAATTTTAGGGGCGAGCGGGCGCAAAAAGGACGATTTCGCGAGTTTTATCAGTGCGATATAGACGTGATTGGTCGTAATTCCCTCCCTATCGCTTACGATGCGGATGTAATTGCTACACTGCTTTCGACGCTATTATCTTTTGAGCTAAATACTCCAGTTTTAGCCCGCGTAAGTAATCGTAAAATACTTTCTGGGCTCTTAGAAGCATTAGATTTAGTAGAAAAATCAAAGGATATCTTTAACATTATCGACCACGCCGAAAAGGTTACTCCGGAGCAAACTAAGACTTCGTTAGAAGAGCTGGGACTTGAAAAAGATATCGTTAAAAAACTTACAGCGTTTATCGACCTAAATGGCGAAAGATCCGAAGTCATTAAAAGCCTAGGCAACCTAGAAATCTCGAACGAAACCTTTTCTGAGGGAATTTTAGAGCTAGACCAAGTTCTATATCTTTTAGAGTCGGCTGGATTCAAGGAACAAGCGATCGCCGACATGAAAATTGTACGAGGGCTCGATTACTACACTGGCACCGTTTTCGAATTTATCCTACCAGAATACAAAAATATCGGTTCGATTTGCGGTGGTGGACGGTACGAGAACCTCACTAAATACTTTACAGATAAATCTTTTCCTGGCGTTGGGGGCTCTATTGGTCTCACTCGTTTGTTTTATGTACTGAATGAATGTGGGCTCGTTGCCGACAAGACGCACCTTCTAGATTATGCGATTGTGCCAGTATCCGAAAACGAGTTTGATGAAGCAATGATTGTTGCCAGGAAGCTTCGCAATAAAAAATATAGCACCACCATTGTTTTTGCCGGCAAGAATTTGGGGGATAAGCTCACTTATGCGACTAAAGTCTCTAAGAATGGCATCGTAATTGGAGAGGCTGAGATTAATTCCGAGACCCTAAAGTCGAAGAACTTTGAGACTGGTGAAACTAGCGAAATAAACATCAATGCCGAAGCCAATCCAGAAGATTTTTGGGCTGACTAGTGTGATATAATAATCTTATGAAAAAAATAGAAGACATTGTGAGCTTATGTAAGCGGCGCGGTTTTGTTTTTCCGGGTTCGGATATTTTTGGTGGTATGGCTGGAACTTGGGATTTTGGACCGCTCGGCGTGATTTTAAAAAGAAACATTATGAACGAATGGTGGAAGTATTTTGTGGAAGAGCGAGACGACATTTACGGGGTTGATGCAGCGATTTTGATGAACCCTCGTACATGGGTTGCTAGTGGACATACCGAAACTTTTGCCGACCCATTGGTTGAGTGTAAGGAATGTAAATCTAGATTTCGTGCTGATAAAATCGCGGAAGGAATTACCGAATCCGTAACTAGCGAAGAATTTTTGGCTACACATACTAAGTGTCCAGTTTGTGGCAAAGAAAACTGGGGGCCGATTCGCAAATTTAACATGATGTTTTTAACTCATGTTGGTGCGGTTTTGCCGGACGACGACTCTAAGCTAGCCGAAAGCCATGTGGCTTATCTTCGCCCCGAGACAGCACAAGGCATCTTTACAAATTACAAAAATGTTTTGGACACTTTTTATCCGGATTTGCCGTTTGGCTTGGCACAACAAGGCAAAGCTTTTCGCAACGAAATTAGCCCACGCGATTTTATCCTGCGTGACCGCGAGTGTTCGCAAATGGAAGTTGAGTATTTTGTTCGGCCTAGCGAATGGGAGAAACAATTCGAGACAATACGTTTACTCCAACACGATTTTCTCGAAAACCGAATGGGGCTAAATCCGAACGAAATTCATGAATACGAAGTGCCAGAAGAAGATCGTGCTCACTACAGCAAGTGCACCGTTGACTTTATGTTCGATTATCCAAATGGCGAAGAAGAATTAATGGGGCTTGCCTACCGCACTGATTTTGATCTTATGAATATCCAAAGAGAATCCGGCAAATCGATGGAGTACCGTGATAAGGTTACTGGAGAATGCTTTGTTCCTCATATAATTGAGCCGTCAATTGGGGTTGAACGGTTGTTTCTTGCAGTCTTTTCTACGGCTTACACCGAGGATGAACTAAATGGCGAAAAACGTGTAGTTCTCAAATTACCAGAAAACCTTGCCCCATATAAATATTGCGTTTCGCCGCTTCTAAAAAACAAACCTGAACTCATGTCTAAAGCTAAAGAAGTTTATGCTTTGCTTCGCAAAAAATATAAGAATGTGACTTGGGACGATTCTGGGAATATCGGCAAAAGATATCGCAAACAAGACGAAATTGGCACGCCACGATGTGTTGTGATTGATTTTGATACACTAGAAGATAATACCGTAACAATAAGAGACCGAGATACGGCCGAACAAATTAGAAAGCCGATTGAGGAATTATAAAAAATAGCCCCCGAGGGGCTATTTTTTATTTTTCGAATCTTTTGATTGCTTTTTCTATGATGTCTTTTGCTTCTTCTTTACCAAAGAATCCTTTTACTTCTGTAGTACCAGGTTTTTTTAGATCCTTATAGTGGTTAAAGTGAAACTCAATCTGCTTTAAGGTTTGCTCAGGTAAATCTTCTAATGAATTATATGTGTCACCATTGTTGCGATCGTCGGCCGGAACACAAATAATCTTATCATCAACTTCGTCGCTATCTACAAATTTCATAACGCCAAGGATTTTGGCTTTCATCCAGATGCCGGTGGTTAATGGTTGATCGGTAATCATTAGAACATCTAGTTCGTCACCATCCTCGTCTAAGGTTTGCGGAATAAAGCCATAGTTACAAGGTTTTGCGAAGGCCATTGGTTCAACTCGGTCTAGCATGAAGCAAGCGTGCTCGCGATCCCATTCTATCTTATGATTTGAACCGGTAGGAATTTCGATTACTACGTTTAGTTCTCCATTTTGATAATCGCCGGGTGTCAAAACTTTATTAAAATCTGCCATTTTTTCTCCTATTTAGTTATTGTAATTATAACATATTTAGGCCTCGCCCACGATAGAAACGTATTCCGTCATCTTTTTTATTAATTCTTCGGAAAGTTTTACTCGTTTAATTGTTTTTAGGTCGGTACTCGACATTAATCTTAGTAGTTTAATATCATTCGCGCCATATAGGCCTTCTAAGTTATTTGCGAAGGCGTTTTGTCCAACATCCCAATCATAGCGAATGTCCGCAGCGAGCCGTTTCCCATCAGTGTCGCGATATAGATTAATTTCATCGCCGCTAGTTTTTTTAATGTTAAGAATAAACCAGTTTTTTATTAATCTTATATCAGTGTCACTATTTAGCTCACCCAGACATTGATCTACGATTTTATAGTATTCTGGATTGTCAGAATGTTCGGCGAGATAGTTGATCTTTTTTAATATCAATCCAGCTAACTCCATCCTACTGTAGTCTTTTAAGATGTTGCCGTAATATTTTATCATTCTGGAGCTAGTAACTATGGCAAAATCTGATTTTCCCTCGTGCAAATTAAGTTCAATCTTAGAAAACAGCTCTATTCCGCCAGCTAGCTTTGATTTTTCTTTTCTGACTCCTTTTGCAATAGCAACAACCTTGCCTTTAGGGGTTATGAGATTCAAGATACGATCTGCTTCGCCGTAGTTTGTGCGCCTCGTTACGTAGGCTAGGGTTTTGTAGTCTTTAACTGTCATATTCCTCCGCATAAGACAAGATATCGCTTGGAGTCATAGAGTCCTTACTAAGAATTCCGACTACATTATACGAAGATAAATCAGATTCTTTTAAATCCAAAGATGAAACAATAACGATTGGAATTTTGCAAGTATCGGGATAAGAGGCTAGTTCGTTTAATAAGGTAAAGCCATCAGGGCCATCAAGAAGAATATCTAAAAAGATCAGTTTCGGCAATCTATCGTTGGTGGCATCGATCGCGGCGATAGCATTACTATAAATCTTAGATTTAAATCCCTTGCAGGCTCTAGCTATACATCTAGCCATCGCCACATCATCATCAATTATAAAAATCATACAAATAAACTTGCCTGTTTAGAGATTGGTAGCTCTACAAAGATACTCGTGCCGTCACGGTGACGTACAGCCCCCAGTTTTGCGTGCATATATTTTGAAAATTCGGATGCGATGTAGAGACCGAGGCCTGACGAACCCGGGCGCATAGCGATTGATGTTGGCTCTTCTAGATATCCATCTTTGAGTTTGCGCCACACGTCCGTTGGTAAAGCCGGGCCATAATCACGCACCACAATCTTAACGTTCTCCTTATTGTCAGAAACTAGAAGCTTTGCCGTAGTATCATCGCTCGAGTAGTGCATTGCATTCAGCAAGAAATTATAGACTACACTATATAATAAATCGCGGTTTGCAGTTACAAGGCGCGAACGGTTTGAATATCTAACCGATAAACCCTTGCGCTCGCTTTTATATAGACGAGTTAGTTCTTTTGAGGCATCATTACAAACTGCACGAACCGACACTGGTTCCATTACAAATAGGCCGTCCTCTAGACGTCGTACTTTTGCTAGGTCGTTAACTTGTTTAATGGCGCGTTCGGACACCTGGATCATTTCGCTACGAATTTGTTCGTTCTCGGGTTTTAATTCCTCAAGCGAAAAAGCAAGTTGCCGAATTACGGCAAGTGGCGCTTTTAGCTCGTGCGCCGTCACCAAAATACCGTCGACCTCACTTATCATGAATTAATTATATCACTAATTTAGCGCCTAGGCATTGAATGAAATGGTTTGAAGTAAGGTGTTAAAATCCTGCTCAAATAATGTTGTGTCGGTCTGAAAGACGGCGGTTTTATCGCGAATTTTAAAAATTACAATAATGCCATTTAAATCTGTATTTGGGATTGTTCCAGCGTAGCGATTTGCGGAGATGTCGCCTATGGTGACAGCTTGCATAGTTAAGTTAGGATCTTTACGATCTATGAACTTTTGATACTCACTAGCAACGTCGTCGAAACTATCATCCCGGATAGTTAACCTTAATGCATTAACAGTATCTTTTGCTACCGTATTAACCTGGGTTGGATTAAAGAAAGCCTGGTAATCGCCGCCAGTCGCGGCATCAGCCGCTACATAAACGCTCCAGGTTTTTGGGTAATTAAATGTTAATTGACCGTAGTCGACTGGACCAGAAAAAGTTTTATAAGGAAGCTTTTCTCTTTCGGCGAATTCCGCCTCTAGTTGAGCCGCTTGTTCATCTTTGGCTTTTGCCACTGCGACAGCTATTTGTCCATCTACATCGGTGCTAATCTCATTATATTGGAGAAATATCCAGATAAATAGACCGATAAAGGTCATAGCGACAAGCGAGATGATGATAATGATGATTGTTTTAATTAAACCAGAGTTATCCCTATGGAGAGTTGAAGGGCTCTGTGACTGTTTAATCATTGGTCTTCCGACCAACGTGTTAGGTGTGTCGTTTTGCGCTGGTTGATAATTATCCATAGTTAAATTATAGCACAATCGGATTGTTATTTGCTGAAATCCTCAGACAATACTTCGATTTCGTTTTTTAGCTCGTTTAAATCAGATTCGATATCTTTTGCAAGGGCTACTGCCGCCTTATATTTTTTTGCTGCCTCTTCTAATTTAAAATCATCAGAATAAAACCATTCTACTTCGCCGTCTAGTTTATTAATTTTTTGGTTAAGAGTCAATTTTTCACTCATTGTTATTCCTTTCTTCTATTTTTTTAACTTCTGCATCAATTATTTGTTGTAATGTTGTGATTTTTACAACACTGCCTGGCGATATCTTCCCTGCTATTATCGCATACCCTTGGCTTAAAATTGTTTCTGGGTTTAAGGCCTCTAAAAGCTTGGATTTTTGCTCTATACTGTTTTTTATTCTTTCGTATTCCGTTTTAATTCTTTCAAGCGAGCGCCTAATTTTTTCCCGATTCGATTCTAACACCGGGTCTATATATTTCGCCTTAATTAGGCTATTTGCTCGCCTTAACTGGGCTACGTTTTGTTGCCTTGCTAGATTGATTTGCTCAAGAGATTTTTTCATTATCCCTTCGATACTCGACCGACTGTCAGCTAAGGCTCGCTCGATTTCTTGCAGAGTTATTTGGCTAATTCTGCCTACGCTTCTTATGATTTTTCCTTTAATTTCCGCACGGTCGCGGGTTAGCATCTCAGCGGCGTTAGATGGAGTGGATGCACGCACATCGGCCGCCAAATCCGACAATGATTCGTCTACCTCGTGGCCAATACCAGTGATGACTGGAATTTTGCTCGCGGCAATTGCTCGCACTAATGCTTCGTCGTTAAAGCAAGACAGATCGTCTGCACTGCCACCACCTCTTAAGATAGCTATCATTTGAACATTGCCATGTTCGTTAAAATATTGTAGAGCCCTGATGATTTGGTCTGGAGCATCGAGTCCTTGCACTTGGGTGTGAGCTACAAAAACCTTCATTCCGCCCCATCTAGCATTGATTATTTTAACAAAATCAGCATAGCCAGCTGCACCTGTAGATGAGATGACTCCGAGTTTTGTTAGGTCTTCGGGAATTGGACGTTTTTTGGCTTGGTCAAAAATTCCTTCAGCTTCCAGTTTTTTCTTTAACAACTCATAAGCTTTTTTGAGACTGCCCTCACCCACTGGCTTAACTACTGACACAGTAAACGAAAACTTGCCCCATTTGGTAATTTTTGGAACGCCCCTTACTATTACTTTCATACCGTCTTCCAGTGGCATTCTAAGGTCCCAAAGTGGCATAAAGCAGGAAATACTAGATTCTTCGTCTTTTAAGTCAAAGAATACCCATTTTCCTTGGTTGACTTTATAGCTAGCCACTTCGCCAGTAATTAAGACGCTAGAATAGGCGTAGTCGAGAGTTTGATTGACCACACTAATAAATTCAGTCGGAGTAAAGCTGTCGTCTCTAAGAGATTGGTTATTTTTCATTTTGGACTATCTTGTTATTTTTGATGGCAGAGTAATAAGGATAGGAACCTGAGATAATCGTAAATACAAGAGTTATCACGCGCGTCATGACTGTCACAATTGTCGCAGTAGGAAAATCGACTCCTAGCGCAATCATAACGCCAGCCATACCGAGTTCGTACAGCCCATAAGGAACGATTCCATCAAATACCGAACCGATCGCCTCCCCCACCATAATGTACGGCAATAGTTCTGGCCTGCCGAGAGAAATAGCAACAATCCAATACGTCCCAATTTCAAAGAAGCTGTAGATTAGTCCCCAAAGAGCGGGTTTTTTAAGGTATCTTTTATTCTCTTTCGCCGTTTTTACACTTTCATGAATATCTAGAAAATAATCGATAATTTTCTTCTCTTTCATCAAACGCTTTTTATGGTTAAACGTTACAATTTTGATTAGGACGCTTAGTATCTTAGAAATAACTTCGGCGAAGAAGTAAATGCGTTTTTTACTGCTAGCTACAAAAACAACAAACCAAAGGGCGGCAAATACGCCAAGATTCATTAGCAGCGATAATGGAATAATCCATTTTGCTTCACTCGGGATTAAGTTAAAAATGAGTAAGATTATAATAGCGATTAGGGCTTGGAGATAATTAATTACGGTTGTTACAGCATAGCGAAACAGGTACAAAAAACTCGCCTGACCAGCCGTTACATCATATGACGAAAGACGATAAGTCAAAAAAGCCAATCCGCCGATGCCACCGGCCGGTACGGCGTGATTAACAAAGTTAAGCTCGGTAGAAATTCTGAGTATTTCGCCTTTTGTAAACTTGCGAACATTCTGTCTGTTTCTCAAGTAGGAAAAGAATATCTGCCCACAAGCATAATACATGAATAGCTGCTCTGGAATTAGAAAAAGAAGAACAAAGACGTTTGCTTCGCTTAGATGATTAAGCGTATCTAGAATATCTGGCCAATTTTGGTAGATTACATAGCCAACCAAAACAATCGTCAGTATAATCAAAACTGTACGAAAAGAAAAACGAATACGCTTTTTCTTAGTCATAGAGAAATTATACCACAAATTGAGGGTATATTATCTGACTTCAACTCTTACGCGTGGTAAGCTTTTGCCGGAAAAATGAGTCTTTTTGGTTTTTACAAAAGTGACTACGCCGTCTTTAGCTGCATGAATCGTAAAATTGCGTGACATATAGGTGCCAGGGCCTGCAATTTTAGTTGCACCTGTTTGACGAACTAAAACTTCGCCATTTTTTACTTTTTGGCCACCAAAACGCTTGACGCCAAGGCGCTGTCCGGCATTATTGTGTACATTCTTGGCGGTACCGCCAGCTTTTACGTGTGACATTTATTTCTTCCTTAAAATTAATATATCTCTCGCGACAACCTGCTTTTCACGATGATAAAGAAGCCCCTTGCGCGATTTATTGTTTACATTATACCCCAGTTTATCTATTTCGTCAAGAATTTCCAATCTTTTATACGATCCGTCTTTACGCAGCCATGCGGGAGCCGCTAAGACTACTGGCGCGCCAGCCTTTATCTGTTCTGTAAGGTTTTTTAAAAATGCCAGTATAATGCGGCCACATTCTCCTTTTTGTTCTTTTAGTTCTATCTCGCTAGGAATATTCGAGAACGGTTTGCCAAGATATCCTTCGCAAGCCACCGCATCGATCGGCTTTTCCCAATTGTATATAGTCGCATCGCCAACAGAAACTTGGAATATTCCCTGCTTATTTTGCGATTTTTGACTCACCAGCCATTTTAAGTTTTTTTCGCTATACTCGATCATCCTCTCATTAATATCAGTTCCATATGCATGGTAACCCATCAAAATAGCCTCTTGTAAAACTACGCCTGTTCCGCAAAATGGATCGAGCACTATTGCGCCGGGTTTTAATGGGCCACACAGATTAATTAATATTTGCGCTAACTTTGGCGGGAGCATTCCCACTTTAGCATCCCGAGCCGGCCGAGCCTGATCCCGTTTAGCATAGGCATCAATATCTTGTACGCCGATTACCCTGTACCAACCGTCGTCGGTTTTTATTAGTTCTATCTTACGAGTATTTTTTCCACTTAAACCGTTGTAAAGAGATGTTGCAGTAGATAATTCTGCGGCTTTTCCATCTATTACACGCACACTACGGCCATGGCGAACTAGGATTTTCTTTAGTTTTAGCGCCTCATTTATAGCTGTCGCTCTTGAGGCACCTTTCGAGTAATCGCTCACGCCAATTGTTATTTTCCCATCCGGCAGACTTTGTAAATAATCTAGTGGTTTTTGATCTAGTTTAACTGCCAGCTTCTTTGTGCCACCAAGCCGATTAATATCGGTACAGAAATCCGTCATCTCGAGTTCAGCGATTGATATTTCCGGTTGTCTTCCTAAAATTGCAAGATATTTCACACCGATATTATACCATGATAAGTTATTTGAGCTTTTTTAGAATTGCATCATTTAGATTGTTAAAGGTTTTCATGACATTATCTTCATTATTGTCACTATATGTATCGGCTAGTGGATAATCGATATCGTTAAGAATGTCAGACTGCTCATAGTAAAAATCTGAAAAGTCGTTGCTTGCGTCCAAGTAGGCATCATAAATTGATTGATAGTTCGGATTGGAGTAATCTATATTCATAAATTCTTGGCTTGCTTCGTAAAATACATCGTAACGCTCAGATAGCCCCTCGGCGAATGTTTTCAAAGCCTCATCCCCAGATTCAATTAGTATGTTTACGGCTTGCTTGAATTCACTCGGATCTGGCATTGATTTGTAGTCGCCGAAGGTTTTATCTATCTCGACCGCAAACTTATGTACTGCTTCGTAAATCTTGAGCGTATTCTCGAGCTTGTCTTTTGCTGGAGCTTTTTCATCGAATAGTTTTTTGAATTTTTGATACAATTCGTTGATTTCTTGGTCTCTCCCTACGCCGCTTTCTGCCTCAAATTTGGCGACTGCCGCATATAGATTTTCTGCATCTTGCCCGCACTGATTGATAAATTCGGTATATTCATCATTAGTCACAGAGTAATAATTGTCGACATTTCGCCTAACATCGTTACAGGCACTAGAATAGAAGTAGTTAGAAAGCTCATCCGACAGATTTGATGCCGAATCAAACATTATGTTGTAGTCTGGAGTCATTGTTTGAGGGATCAAAATAGCAGCCGCCACTATACCGATTATAGCTACTACCCCAACACCAAGACCGATAAAAAGACCGGCCTTATTATTGGACTCTTTTGTAATAGAATTTGAATCCGAAGCCGCGTTAACCATAGTAACTTCTGGTGTACTTGGTATGGAGGCTGGCGCAGATTCAGGTGTAGATTTAGGCGCAAATTCAGGCGCGGGAGAAACGTTTGCCTTGTTATTATCTGGTTCATTTGGTTCCATTTTATAACTCCTTATTACTTATGTTTTATTTTAACACATATCAAAAATAACGCCAAGCGCAGCGCTTGGCGTTATTGTTAGTTTTTAATAATCAGGAACTTATTTTTGCCTTTTTTGATGATAGCTGTTTGCTTTAATTCTATATCGTCTTTAACTTTTGTTCCATTTATCGTAATGGCACCCTGAGCCAAAAATTCTCGCGCCTTCTTCTTGGATTCGGCAAGGCCATTATCAACAAGTGCATCTATTAGCATTTTACCTTTATTAATTGTCGGCAAATATTTAGCGAATTCTAGAATCTCGTCTTCACTAAACTCAGAGAAATTAGTATCGCGACTAAATAATAATGCTACTAAATTCTCAATCGCTTCGGCATTTTCTTGGCCGTGGACTACTTCCGTTGCAGCACGTGCCAATGCTCGTTGAGCTATGCGTTTTTCGGGAGCTTCTTTATGCCTTGCTAAAATATCTTCAATTGCTTCTTTGTCGTATAGTGTGTAAATTTTAATTAAGTACTCCACGCTTTCGTCTGGCTGATTAAGCCAAAATTGATAGAAGTCAAAGATCGAAGTAAAGTTACCGCCACCATTGTCGTCGCTAGCTAGCCAAATAGCATTTCCTTCGCTTTTTCCAAATTTGCGACCAGTAATTGGATCGATGACGAGTGGTGTACTCCAGACGTCGGCTTTTTTATCTTCTAAGCGTTTGATTAGATGGATACCACTTGTACAGTTACCATACTGATCGGCTCCACAAAGCTGCAAGTCTACACCATACTTACGATAAAGATGCAAAAAATCGTAGCCCTGAATCAAGGTATAAGAAAATTCTGCATAAGAAATGCCCGAGCCGCCTTCGCCAATCCGGTTTTGTACGAATTGACGATCGAGGAGCTGGGTCATCGAAAAAGCTTTTCCGACTTCGCGCAAAAAATCTAGATATCTCATGTCGCGAAACCAATCATAATTGTCTAGCATGGTAACCTTATCAGAGTTTATTATTCTTTGAATCTGGTTTTTGATGCACTCTTTATTGTGTTCCACCTCATCCAAAGACTTTAAGTCACGCTCGCTGTTTTCTTTTGGGTCGCCAATTTGACCAGTAGCGCCGCCAACCAAAAGGTAGGGTTCGTAGCCATGTCGCACAAAACACGCACACATCATTAGTGTGGCCAGATTTCCAATCGTCAACGAATCTGCCGATGGGTCTGCGCCACAATAAAACTTTTTACTTTCCCGCGTGTCTAGGTCCGCTGGGTTTTCGATAGTGGTCTCCGCCATGAAGCCACGATAGATGAGTTCCTCTGATAATTTCATATCAATAATTATAGCATATCTTAATAAGTTTAAAGCTCTATGCCCATGCGGGCTTTATTAGCCCATTCGTCCGCCATCTCGTTTAGCTCGATACCGTCGTGGCCTTTTTCCCAAACTAATTTTACATTGTGCGAGGTGTATAGCTCATATAATTCTTGCACTAAATCTAAATTTTTGATTGGGCCGGTTTTCTTTTTCCAGCCATTAGCCTGCCAGCCGGCCGCCCATTTCGTAAGAACATTTATCCAAAACTCAGAATCTGTATGAATTTCACATCCATCTTCTCCGGCATATTTAATTGCAGCGATTAAGGCCGAGCCTTCCATGCGGATATTGGTGGTGTCCTTATCGCGCCCGAGGGCGACTGGCTTTTTGCCGCCACTCGTAACTTCTATTACCGCAAATCCGCCAGGGCCTGGATTTGGACTTGCGCTTCCGTCGGTCCATAAAGTTTTCATATCAACATTGTAGCATATTATTATTTTGATAACTTATTCAAAGACAGGCAAATCGTCTGGAAATGGATCAAATTCGTCGAAATCATCCGTAAAACCGTCACCATCATTATCTTGATATCCGGCTGAACCATATGGGTTGTAGCCTAAATCTAGCAAAAACCTAGATGGCATGTTGTAGCTTCGACTACCGAATGAGTATCTTGATGCAGCATATGTCATAAACAGTTTTTGCATCGCTCTAGTCATACCTACATAGGCTAGGCGGCGTTCTTCCTCTAGAGAAGATTCATCTTCCGCCCTGCTACTAGGAAAAAGTCCATCTTCCATGCCGACTAAGAATACTACCGGAAATTCCAAACCCTTTGCCGCATGCATCGTCATGAGGGTTACTGAGTTTTTGCCCGAGGTTTCGTCTGCCGAAGACATCAAAGCGGAGTCCGCCAAAAAATCTTCCAGAGTATCGTAGTTTTCGGCGTTTCCGGCCAAAACTTCAAGGTTACGCATGCGCTCTTCGGCACTAGGGGTACCGTCATCAGTTAAAGACTTAAAGTCAAAATACTCGACTGTTTTTTGCACGATTTCGCTTGGGTTTTGGGCTGAGTCGACTTTTTTAAGATAATTAATTAGCCTAAGGAAGCCAGTGCGCGCTTTGCTGGCCGGCAAGACATCCTGAATGTCTGGATTAACTAGAGGGTTAGGCCCTTTAATGGCATTCATGGCATTTATTATTTTATTTAGCGACGCTTCGCCTACTCCACTTAATACATTTTGCACTACCCTACTTAGACTCACCTGATCACGCTGGTTTATGACTAATTTTAGGATCGCTAAAACGTCTTTAACTTCTTTACGATCATAAAATCTTACGCCGCCTACGATTTTGTAGGGAATCTGATAGTTCATAAATGCTTTTTCAAAACTGTAAGACTGCGCATTGGTGCGGTATAAAACTGCAAAGTCTGAAAAATCATCGTATTCGCGTTTTAATAGCATGATTTGTCGTGCCACAAAGTTAGCCTCATCATCTTCGTCTCGCAACGATTCTATATCGACTGGGTCGCCTTTTTCGGCTTCTGTAAACAGAGTTTTATCTGTCCTAACTTTGTTTTTATTGATTATTTTTTGCGAAGCCTCCAAAATATTACCAGATGAGCGATAGTTTTGCTCTAGTTTTATAACTTTAGCTCCTGGAAAATCTTTTTCAAAATTTAGAATGTTTGTAAAATCTGCTCCACGCCACGAATAAATCGATTGCCAATCATCGCCTACTACGCAAATATTTTGGTTTTCATTGACTAGGAGTTTTACTATGTTGTATTGCACATTATTAGTATCCTGATATTCGTCAATCAAGATATGCTCAAAACGTTTTTGCCATTTTTTTCTGATTTCTGGATTATTCTTAAATAGCTCAAGTTCTTTTAATAGTAAGTCATCAAAATCTAGTGCCTGCGCCAGGGCTTTTTCCTTTTCATATTTTTCGAATATTTTAGCAATTTGCTTTTGGTTGGGGTAAATTGCCCTTGCGGCATAATCCTCTGGCCTGTTCCCTTGGTTTTTTTCGTTAGAAATAATTGAATGAACAGATTTAGGCTTTAAATTTTTATTGTCCGATAGTTTTAGGTTTTTTATGACTCTTCGAATTAAGGAGGCCTGATCGTCGGCATCATAAATAGTAAAGTTACGATCTAGGCCAACAGCATCCGCCTCCTCTCGTAGAATTCTTACCGCGATTCCATGAAACGTGCCCATAAAAGGCATGAAACTGCGAGGCGGTTCGGCGGTATCTAAATTTTGCCCGCTACTTAATTTCCATAACCTTTCTCGCATTTCGTTAGCCGCTTTATTAGTGAAAGTAACAGCCAAAATACGTGATGGCGCGGTACCGTGCGCGATTAGGTTAGCAATGCGATGGGTTAATGTTTTAGTTTTACCGGAGCCCGCACCTGCAAGAATCAGCACCGGGCCAGTTAATGTCTCTACTGCTTCTTTTTGTCTCGGATTAAGACCCTCCAATATTTTGTCCATTGTTTTATTATAGCAAAGAACTAGTAGTTTGATAGCGAATTATATTCCGATTAGTGGCTCTATGTCGGCGCCTAATTGGCGAAGTCTTGCGGCAAAGTCCTGATAGCCTCGATTGATTGGATAGATATTTCTAAGAATTGATGTGCCTGGCGCAGCTAGCATCCCAATTAGAATGACAACCGCGGGGCGTAAGGCCTGTGGCGCTACTAGTTCCGTGGGGCGCCAATTTGTTGGACCCTCAATATACACTCGATGCGCATCAAGAAGATCGACCTTCACGTTTAGATTTGCGAGTTCTGTAATATAGACTGCGCGATTCTCAAATACCCAATCGTGAATTAAAGTTCGGCCTTCGGCTACAGCGGCGATTACAGAGAAAAATGGCAAATTGTCAATATTTAACCCCGGAAATGGCATTGGGTGGACTTTATCAATCGGTGCTACAAGGCGGGATTTTTCAATCGTAAGATCCACTAGTCTTGTGCGCTCGTTGGCTGACAAATATTCTTCGGATTTTTCGAATTTTGCATGCATGTTTTTTAAGATTTCTAGCTCAAGCTCCAAAAATTCGATTGGGGCTCGTCGTAAGGTAATTTCTGAATTTGTAACTAGAGCGGCCGCAATAAAGCTCATCGCCTCAATTGGATCTTCGGAAATCGAATATTCTACATCGTAATTAAATCTAGATCGTCCTTTTATAACCAACCTCGTGGTTCCGATTCCAGAGATTTTAACGCCCAGTTTTTCCAGAAAGAAGCAAACATCCTGCACCATATAATTTGGTGAAGCGCCAACAATTGTGGTTTTGCCGGGAAACATTGCAGCGGCCATCAAAACATTTTCCGTAACAGTATCGCCACGCTCAGTTAGTACGATATAACGATCGGATTTATCGTGCAAAATCTCTTGATCGACTTCCACCTCGTAAAAACCACAATTAGTCTCGGCATCGACTTTAAGGCCAAAGCTTTCTAGCGCCTTTAAGTGTGGCTCAACCGTGCGGACACCAAGTGAACAGCCGCCCGCATAAGGGATTCGGAATTTATCTAGGCGATGCAAAAGTGGACCTAAAAACATGATGATGGTGCGGGTTTTTCGTGCCGCCTCAATATCCATCTCATCGATTTTTAATTCGCGTGGTGATATAATCTCTAAGTCTTTTCGGTGGTTTTGCCAATGACATTTTACCCCAATAGACTCTAATACTTCAATGATTCTAAATACTTCCTCAATCCTAGCAACGTTATGTAGAACCGTTCGTCCCTCGTTTAAGAGCGAAGCACAAAGCAAGCCAACGGCAGCATTTTTAGACGTATTAATTGTGATTTCGCCCGATAATTCCCTACCCCCATTAATACGGAAACTTTGAGAGACAGAGTCGTTAACAGAGAGAATTTGGTTACCAAGTGCTCTGGAAAGCTTGTTAACCATTGAGAGAGAGATATTTTGCCCGCCCTTCTCGATCCGGTGGATTGCCGACTGAGAGGAGCCTACTGCCTTGGCTAAATCATCCTGAGTCCAACCTTTTTTAAGCCTTAATCGTTCAATAGTTTTACCAATCAATTGTTGGTATCTGTCGTTTTTCTTCATGGAATGATTATATCACATAATGAATAATCTATGAATATGCTATAATGATTTTATGAAAAAACTTAGTGATTTAGATTTTAAAGGCAAAAACGTTTTAGTAAGAGTAGACTATAATGTTCCGATTAAAGACGGCGTGATTACCGACGACCTAAGAATCCGTTCGAGCCTACCGACTATTAATTATTTGCTGGAACATGGAGCAAATCGCGTTATCCTCATATCCCACCTTGGTCGGCCAGAGGGCAAGGTAAATTCCGAGTATAGCATGAAGCCCGTTTTTGATGCGCTTTCGAAGATGTTATCAGGCGTTAAGACTGGTTTTTATCCATTGCCCGACAAGGATTTAGATTTCAAAATTCCAGAAGAAGTCAAAGTTGCGCTCCTAGAAAACCTGCGTTTTAATCCTGGCGAGGAGGAAAACTCAGATGAATTTGCTAAGGCTGTCGCTAAGGCTACTCGTGCAGACATGTTTGTGCAGGATGGTTTTGCGGTGCTTCACCGTGCGCACGCTTCTACGGATGCAATTACAAGGCTACTGCCGTCATGCGCTGGTTTACTGGTCGAAAAAGAGATAACAAACCTTTCCGGCGTTTTAAAAAATCCAACGCATCCAGCTCTTCTGATTGTGGGCGGTGCCAAAGTATCCGATAAAGCGCCACTAATTGAGGGTATGTCAAAAAAGTTTGACCGCATTGCGGTTGGTGGGAAAATTGCTGCCGATGGATATAAAAACGACGACAAAAAAGTGTACGTAGCCGATGACTTTGACGAAAATTCTGCCGGTGAGAAACTAGACATCGGACCAATTTCAACCACTAAATTTACCGACTTAATCATCGATTCTAAAACTATAATTTGGAACGGATTGCTGGGGTATGCTGAAGATCCGGCTTACGCCACTGCTTCTACGATTGTCGCCGAAGTGATGGGCGAAAAAAAGGATGCAACAACTATTGTTTGCGGAGGTGATACGACTGGATTCGTTGAAAATTTAGTAAAAATTCATCCCAATTTAAGCTATTCTCTAATCTCAACCGGTGGTGGCGCTACCCTAGAATACTTACTTGGCAAAGAATTGCCAGGAATTAAGGCCCTAGATAATTAGGTTTTATGGTTAGACGTATCTAACTTTAATAGTATTTGTGCCGGCTTTGTCGCGATCACCAGAGACTATAACGACTAATAAATCTTTTTCGCCGCGTGAACTCTTGACGCGTTTATCTCGTTTTAACTCTTCTGCTAGCTCGTAGCCATAGTTTTCTGAGTAGGATCTGCAATAAGCTGAATTGCCATAGATTAGCGCAAGCTGGTTTGCGACTCTTTGGTTGGAGGCGGCGGTTACGATTGGTACATTGGGGCGACTGGCTGCCATCGTGGTGGCGGTTATACCGGAAGCGGTTTGACACACAATAATATCCGCTTCAATTTGTTCAGCAAGCCTTGCTGCAGTATATGATATTGCATCGTAAACCTTCGACTTTCCACCTTCCGGCTTTTGAGAAATCGTAGCAACTCTTGAATGGTTTTGAGTATAAGAGATGACTTTGCTCATTTCTTTGATTGTCTCCACTGGATAGTGACCAACCGCGGTTTCATCGGATAACATTACGGCATCTGTACCTTGGGCAACAGCGGTGGAGACGTCAGAAACCTCAGCCCTAGTGGGTGTGGGGTTGTCTACCATAGAACTAAACATTTGCGTAGCCACGATACAGAGCTTAGCATGAGCGCGACAAAGCGCAACCAATTTACGCTGCACGATTGGCACAACTTCTGCTCCAGCTTCAACGGCCATATCTCCACGGGCTACCATTACACCATCAGCGGCCTTAACGATTTCTTCTAGTTTTTCATCGCTTTCAATCGCTTTTTTGGTTTCGATTTTTGCGATCACCTTAGCGGTAGAGCCATGTGATAATAGAATTTGTTTTAACTTCTCAATATCGCCCGCCGACTGTACAAATGACAAGGAGACATAATCAAAATCACAATTTGCGCCATATTCGATGTCTGCCATATCTTTAGGTGTTAAGATGTCGCCACCAAAGTCTGTGTCGGGTAGATTGATGCCTTTTTTAGACATGACATAACCGTCGTTTTTTATTTTGACTTTGACTGCAGTACTAGAAACGATTTCTGTGACTTCGGAAATAATTTTGCCATCAAACATATAGAGAGATTCGCCGATTTTAACTTTTTCGGCAATGTTGTATTGAATAGGAAGAGTTAAGCCGCCGTCGTGCTCTATCTCTTTTGATTCCAAAATTACTTCGTCACCCTTTTTTAAGTCTAGGTGATTATCCTTGATGTCTCCCAGGCGAATCTTGGGGCCCTGCAAATCTTGCAGAATAGCCACAGTGCGACCTTTTTTCTCCGCCGCCGCCCTAATCCATTTGATTTGTTGGTCGCGCTCGGCGTTTGAACCATGAGAGCAGTTCATGCGGCAGCCGTTAACTCCGGCCATAATAATCTTTTCAATCATTTCGGCAGAATTAGTGGCTGGACCAATCGTGGCCAGTATTTTCGTTCGCTTAAAAAACCTATTCATGAGTACTATTTTACTACAAAAAAAACTTTTGTGGTAAGATATTGATATGACAAATAGTAAAAACCATAAACAAAATAGTGTCAGAAAAAAAGCGCCGCTTTCTGGCACGCAAAAAACTATAATAATCGTAATAATTCTAGCAATACTGGTTACGATTGTTGCGGTAATAATTTCTTTTTTCTTAAAACCCGAATCACTAACTAAGGCAAGGATCGAGGGCCTAGCAGCGGATTACTACGAAAATTATGTGTACGAAAACCTAATTAATTCCGATCAATTTGATGGAGATTTAAACAGCACAATGAACCGATATAAGGAGACTGGGTTCACCCCAATCACGTTGCGGCAGCTGATTTTGCATGATCAAGAAAAGACTAATGGGATTTCTGATTCGCTTCGCGAGTTCTGCGATATTGAGCGCACGACGATTAGATTTTTCCCGGAATCCCCATTTTCGCGCAAGGATTATAGGATAGATTATAATTACGTTTGTAATTTCTGAGGTTTTTTGGTATAATAACCTCACGGCCTCATAGTATAACGGTTAGTACAACGGGTTTTCATCCCGTCAATCCGAGTTCGACTCTCGGTGAGGTCACCAAGATATAAAAGAAGCCCTTTAGGGCTTATTTTAATATCTTTGTGTCCTGTGCGAGAGGCAAACAAAGTTCGCTCGTGGTAGGAACCGAATAAAATCCGGAATTCATTCTGGATTTTTTGAGGTGACGCCCCACGAATTGTTTTGCGTTTTGCGCAAAACAAACTCTGCCGAGATTGCCAATATAAAAAATCCCTTGAACTTAATTTTCATATTGCCTATTGACATTTTTGATAATTCGTGCTATAATATTGTTGACTTAGTACTTTAAACTCTAGTTGAAAGGAGGCCGCCATGGCCACCAAGTCCATCGACTATATCCTCATCAACGACCGTCCCCACGGATGCAAGTTACTGTTTAGGTACAGCGGTAGCGGTACGTGGAGTCGCTACGTCACGACTATCGAACACTTCGACGACACGGTAGAGGAGTCCACCTCCATCTCGACCTGCTCGGCCGAGGACATCATCGTCGAGCTTCTTTTCGATATGGGAAAGGAGGGCATCCTGATCTCTGTCGGAAAGGGGCATAGCACCCCCATCTTCACACAGGGTGGATGGGTACCGCCCGCCGATCTTTACAGCGATGGCAAGACCAATGTCAATGTACTTGCCATGCTCGTCGGAAAGGAGGATCTCAAGATCGGGTAACAACTAGAGAAACTTCCGAGGTACACGCCAATACGTCTCACCTCGGGATTACCTCGAGGTTGGTTCGCACCATCTGGCGCCCATACCTCGGGGTTTTTCTTTTATGCAATAATAGTAGAACCTTTCTTCTATCTTGCCCCCCAGAATCACTAATAAAAAATAGGCCATTCGGGTCTTATTCTTGTTTTAAACCATAATACTCCAAACTCTTTTTCCGTCTTCGTCACGTAGTACCATATCGTGATTTCTACTCACTGCGAAAATTATTTCCTCAAACCAATCCCTATATGATTCCGACCATCCTTCATGGTTTTTTATTGGCTCGCATCCACATTTCTCTGTAAACTCGCCATCGGCATATTTAACAAAGTGATGACCACCGCCACCGTTCTCATGTCGATATAATACTAAGTATTCATCTGGGACTAGTTCTTCCCAATCATATTCCCTCACAAATGGAAATTTTCTTAAGATATTATCCTTTGAATCTTCTAGGCTATTGGTATTAGAAAAACCGCACAAGCTGCTTCTAAAGCATATCCTCCACAATTCGTTTCCATGTTGAAAGCCTTGAGAATATATTCTTTAATATCTTCGTCTGAAACCCCCATCTTGAAATTCCATAAATCTTTAAGATGCCACGACCCAGGACTAAATTCTTTTTCCATACTTGGTAAAACTAAGTTAAGCATTAGATTTTTTTCGAAAATAGGTTTTTCTGCATATTCAGCTTTTATTGTTTCGGCTACCCGATTGCTTCCCTGACTTTTTCTACGAATGCTTCAAAATCTTCTTCTTTTTCTGTATTTTGGTTTCTTTCTCCAAAAGTACCTCGGCTATTCATAAGCTTTATTATACCATGCCTAGATTTAACTAATCAGTTTCAAAAACTCATCCTCATCAATGGTTTTAATTCCAAGTTTATCGGCTTTTGTTATTTTTGATTTGCCAGGTTTTTCGCCAACAATTAAAGCCGTGGTGTTTTTTGTTACTGACGATGTAACCGTAGCCCCGAGCTCGCGTAGTTTGTCTTCTGCCTCTTCGCGACCCATGCTAGACAAAGCACCAGTTACAATATAAGATTTACCAATTAGTGGTAAATTATCTGCTCTTTCTTCTAAAGGCGAAATGCCTAATTCTTTTAAGTCGTCTAGTAGTTTTAGGTTGTCTTCGTCGCTAAACCATGCCAAAATTGACTCTGCTACCACCTCGCCAATGTCAGGAATTTTAAGCAAGTCATCTTCCGAGACATTAACCAAACTATCTAATGTTTTAAACTCTCGTGCTAAACTAGTTGCGGTTTGCGCACCTACGTGCCTGATGCCTAATGCCGTAATAAACTTTGCGAGTGTGGGAGTTTTAGATTTACGAATCGCTTCAACTAAATTCTTGGCCGAGAGTTTGCCAAATCTTTCTAACTTTACCACTTCTCCCTCTTTTAAGCGATATAAATCCGCAATTGACTTAACGAGCCCAGCATCCACCAAAGCTACTACATTTTTTTCGCCTAACCCCTCAATATTTAAAGCAGGTTTACTGGCGTAGTATTCAATTGCGCGTTTTAAGATAAAATCACTAGATTCGCCCTTTACCCGATAAACCACCTCTCCCGCAGGGCGTTCAAATTCTAAATCTGGATATTGATGCTTTAGAGCCTCCTTGTAATTAAAGGCTACGGTGCCTTCCGGCCTTAAACTAATTAAAACTTCTTTAACCTGCGGAATGATATCGCCTGCTTTATAAATAATCACCGTATCGCCAATCCTTACATCCAATCTTGCGATTTCGTCAGCATTATGTAGAGATGCATGCCTTACGGTGGTGCCGGCTACGGAGACTGGATCTAGAATAGCTACTGGCGTTGCAGCCCCTGTGCGACCAATAGAAATTACAATATCGCGCACTACGGTAGTTGATTCTTCGGCTGGGAATTTAAAAGCTACTGCGCCACGCGGAGTTTTGCCTACGATTCCGAGCGAATCATAAACTGCTCGGTCATTAATCTTAATTACCATCCCATCTGTGTTAAATGGTAAGCCTTTGCGATATTCGTCTAAATCGTTAATGTATTTAAATAGCTTGTTTTTTTCGCTAGCCTTAAAAACTTTATCCTCACCAGATGTCTGAAAGCCTAAAGCCCGTAAAACTTCATACGCATCGTGCCAAGTCGCGGAATCTGGCGTAACTAAATCATAGGCGATAAATCTAAGTGGACGACTGGCTGCAACTTTAGGGTCTAGCTGGCGAATTGAGCCTGCGGCTAAATTGCGCGGATTAGCAAATTCGGGCTCACCATTTTTACGTTGGATTTCGTTTAAACGTTCAAAATCCTTTTTAAAAATGACAATCTCGCCTCGGATTTCTATTTCGGAAGGAATACCCTCCTTTGAGGGGATTTCGGAGCCCGGCAGGGCGAGAGTTAGCGCGCTCGCCCCGTGGCGATGGGCGCGAGCGACGCAACCCGAAAAGGATGGGTGTTCTTCTGAAATAGAAATCTTGAGGGGTACATTTTCGATTGTTTTAACATTTAATGTAACATCTTCGCCGATTAGTCCATCTCCGCGCGTGACTGCCTTAGTAAAAATACCATTGTGATATTTTAAAGAACACGCCAAACCGTCCATTTTAATATCCGTAAAGAACTCTTTAATAGTGCCACCCGGAATTAGTTTTTCGTCTCTAGAAATCCATTCTCTTACTTCTTGTTCAGAAAAAACATCGGCTAGGCTAATCATTCGCTTTTCGTGTCTAACTTTTGAAAATTTATCCAGTGGTTTACCGGCTACGCGTTGAGTAGGCGAATCTGGAGTAATGAGTTCTGGAAATTCTTCTTCGAACAGAGTTAATTCGTGCTTCAATGAATCTGCTGCGGCTTCGCTCATAATAGATTCGTCTAACACGTGGTAATGATAACGATAGTCATTAATCAACTCACGCAACTTTTCGATGCGTTTTTTTGCATCCTCTTTTCTCATATTATCATTTTAGCATATTTTCTGCGTCGAGCATCCATCTGTAATACAAATAAAGATAGGCGGTAGTATAAATAAAACACGCACAAAAAACGGTTGTTTGGGCTATTGCGAGCGCCAAGATTGGCACATTAATGATTTTTAATGGCAAGATGAATATCGCCCATGCTAAAGCTACAACTAACCCAAGCGCAATAAGTCTTGAGATAAATTTTATTCTTTGACCAATCATTAAATCTGAAGCATTTTTAAGCGCCTTTAAGGGATAGAGGCCAGGAGCCGAAACCGCCACTAATGCTATTATTGAACTAGACAACATATAGCCAGATAACAAAATCATTAGCATTGCAAAAACAAAGAATAGTAGCGCGTAAAACGGCATAGTAAGAAAATTAGTTTCTACGGCCGCCGAATAGGCTACAATTAAAACCACTACCGGTAAGCACTGAACCGCAATTATAGCAAAAACAACAAATGACGAGAGAAGCGGAGTCATTGAATTATACAAGGCGTCTCTAAATGTAAACTTATGTTTTAACATAATATGCCTTAGAGAAAAGATGGTTGAGAGCCAGATAATCATTGCGATTAAGACCGTAAAAACACCCGTAGAAACCTGATCAATGACACCATCAAGGCCTACCGTAGCGGCACTAAGAATCACCACTGTAATAAGAAGCGGAAGAAAAACTCGGTAGTTTTTGATAATTATTTTGAATGATTTTGCAATGTGCTCCGGGATTCCTGGCACAGAAATGTCACGATAATAATCTTCGCGGTAAGATCGTTTGAAGGAACGCCCCGGACGATCCTTCTTAGAACGTTTTTTTGCCATGCTCTAGTCTTTCAATGCGTTTTTCGATTGGCGGATGCGAAGAGAAAAGATTACTAAAGAAGCCTTTTTTGAGTGGATTATTAATATACATAGCCTCCGAAGAAATGTTTTGACTATGCATTGGTTGACTGTGTGATTGAAGCTTTTTTAAGGCGGCAATCATGCCTTCGGGGTATCTTGTAATATTAACAGCTGAGGCATCTGCTAGGTATTCTCGCTGGCGACTAACTGCCATCTGCGCAAGGCTAGCTAGTATCGGAGATAAGAATGCCGCTATTAAAACGAGTACGTAACCCACCGGGCTCCCTTCGTTTTCGCGTCTACGATCGCCGTAGAACATCATTCTAAAGGCAAGATCCGAGATAAGCCCAATCACGCAGGTGAGGCCAAATACAATCATCGAAACACGAATATCATAGTTTTTGACGTGGGACATTTCGTGCGCCATCACGGCCGTTAATTCTTTGTTATCCATGATATCTAAAAGCCCAGTAGTTGCCGCTACAATAGCGTGCTTTGGATCTCGGCCAGTGGCGAAGGCGTTTGGGGCTTTATCGTTTACAATGCAGACTTTTGGCATCGGAAGGCCCGTAGTAATCGATAAATTTTCGACAATATTGTAAAAACGTGGATTATCCTTTTTGGTTATCTCTTTTGCGCCCGTCATCGCCATTGTAATTGATCCGGCAAAATAATACTGAAAAACTGCATACAAAATAGCTACAATTAATGTCCATACGGCAATTTTCCAATCGCCGTATACCCAGGCAAAAATCCCGGCAATTGCACCTATCATCGCCACAAAGGCGAGGATAAGATAAATTGTTTTACGCTTGTTTTCGGCGATTTGCTTGTACATTTTAGAATTTTACTTCTGGGGCATTTTCAATTTTGGCCTTCTCGGCTTCACTCACCTCGAAGTAATCACGCTTTTTGAAATGGCCAATGAGATTATTGATAATATTGGTTGGGAAAGTCTTAATTTTAGTATTTAATTCTTTAGCGCCAGCATTGTAAAATCTACGAGATGCCTGGATTTTATCTTCAACGTCTTGAAGTTGGGTTTGGAGTTGCTTAAAGTTCTCATTTGCCTTTAATTCTGGATAGGCTTCCGCGATGGCAAAGATGCGACCAAGAGCACCCTGCATTGCTTCTTCTGCTTCGGCAGCCTGCTTGACGGTTTTGGCACCCATTGCAGCCGTTCGGGCTTCGGTTACCATTTGGAAGGTTTCTTTTTCGTGTTTGGCGTAGCCTTTAACGGTTTCAACTACGTTTGGAATTAAATCGGCACGATATTTAAGCTGAACAGTAATATCTGACCAGGCTTCGTTTACGCGCTCGTCTAGATTTACTAAGCTATTATATGTTCCAGCGATAATCCCGCCGATCACAACAATAATCGCTACAATTACAAGTACTATTATTAACCACGTAGGCATTTTTATCTCCTTTAATTATATATAAACATTATAGCATAGTTTTTTGTGCATAAAATTAAAAATTGTGCTATAATGAGGACATCGTGCGAATGTAGCTCAGTTGTTTAGAGCGCTTCCTTGCCAAGGAAGAGGTCGAGAGTTAGAGTCTCTTCATTCGCACCATTTTCGTTTCAAAAAACGTATTGAGCTGGAACTCTCGGGCTTCGCCAACGAGAGTTAGAGTCTCTTCATTCGCACCATGCGTATTTGGCTCCAGTTAGCCTTTTTTTGTTGGCAAACTCTCGTTCTAGTGAAGCGAGAGTTAGAGTCTCTTCATTCGCATATTTTTTTATGCAATAAATATCGTAGCTATCTTTTCCACAGTAATAAACCTCGCAAATAGACATAATCATTTTATGGTATAATTAATTTATGGATAACGATAAAAGTCCCTCAAACGAAGCCAAGCTCGATGCTTCATCTGAACCGCAAATATCAGAAACAAAAGAAACGCCGAGTAAACAAAACCAACAAGTAGAGGCCGTAGAGGCACCCATCACAGAAGACAAAACTGAACCCATGACAGAAGATCAACTAGCTGCTGCTTTTCTAGGCACAGCAGAAAAAAAGGGCGAACAATCTATGGCGCAAAAGAAGGATAGCATATCGGAGCCAATTGAAAACAAATCCGAACAAGCAAAAAAATCCGAAAAAGTTGCAGAAGTTAAAGAAAACGACAACATGCCAACAGAAGAGGAAGTAGCTGCCGCTTTTGTAGACCCAAAGCCGAAGACAGAAGAAAAGCATACAGAAGCACAGGAGGAATCTGGCGGAGATAGCGAAGATAACATAGCCTCCGGTGCGTCTAAATCCCATAAAGGCCTTATCGCCGCTATTGCCTGTTCCGTGGTCATTGTTGCTGGAATTGCTACGGCAATTATGCTGAATTCAAATCAAAAACAAGAAGCCGAGCCGGTTGTCGCTATTAATGATTTAACAGATGAGCAAAAAGAAAAGCTTGGAGTTGAACCGACCAAAGAGGAAAATGTAGATTCTTCCGAAATTGAAGATAAAGACAATTATTCTGACGAATATAAAAAGTATCTCGAACTTTCCGATGAGGAAAAAGCTGAGCTTGAGGTTATTCCAAGGAAAGAAGAAATACCAGATGAAAAGATTGACGAAATCAAAGAAGATACCGATGAAAAAGTTATTGCGGCTTTACCTGAGAGGTTTGATCTTCGCGATGTAATAGATATCACTGTTGGTAATCAGGGTGGCTATGGGCTTTGTTGGGATTATGCCTCAAGTACAGCATTGGAAACTCATCTCAAACTTCGCGGAATAGATTATAATCCATCCGAATTACAAATCGACTTCTTATCTTCTAACTTAATGTACGGTGGTCGTAATTTGCATGATGGTGGCACATTCCAATATTTTGCCGATATGGCTTCATCCATCGGCACGATATCTGAAGATGCCTTCTCGAGCTTAAGTATCGATCCGAACGCATGGTATGGCGGCACTAGCAATAATCTTGACTATTTTAAACTTGCCAAAAACGATAGCCCACTCTATATTACAAAAACAGTTGATTTTCCATCAATTTACAAATCTGAAGGCGAAGTATCCGATAAAACAGAAGAGGAACTTAAAGAATATCGTGATTTAGTTAAAGCCCATATCATGACAAATGGCTCTCTTTATACGGCCGTCGCTGGGCCTTGGGGGTTTGATGTGCCACGGTACTGTGAAAACAGTGGTGCTGGTTGTTACATGAATCATGCTATGGCAATTATTGGCTGGGACGACAATTATCCAAAAGAAAACTTTGCTAAAGTCGACAGTAATGGCAACCGCATCGAGGGTACACCAAAGCATGATGGTGCTTACATAATTTTAAATTCCTGGGGTAAAGAATGGGATGGCTCTGGCGCGCAAGATGGCGTTTTCTACATTTCGTACGATGAATACAATGTAGAATCTCAACTATCTGGCGTTGTTTCGACTTCGTTTGACAACACGAAAAAGATTGATTCCATTGCGTCTAAAGCAACGAAGGATTTAATAAAAGAGAAACTTAGTTTTTATATCTTTGAAGAAGATGATGGAGAATATATATCGGACTACGCATTAGACCGCGTTTCATATTTGGATTTATCGTCTCGCGGTTTAACGGACTATGACCTCAAAGGTATCACTGAAACCTTTTCAAACATTTCGTCGTTAACAATTACTGACAATAATATTTCGGATTTGTCGACACTCGCTAACTTAAAGAATCTCTACGGAGTTTATTTCTCGAAAAATAACGTTGAGGACATTTCGGTTCTTTGTGCTATGGATAAAGTAAACGGTCTCGACTTGAGTTATAATAGAATTACTGATGTTAGTTGTTTAGAAGGTAAACTCGGCGATTATGCATATCTCGATATTTCCGGCAATAAGGGGATTACTGGCTTTGACAAACTAACTACACTCCATAGTTTAACCGCAAATGATATAGGGCTTGAAGACCTCGAATCATTAAGCGGTCTTAATAAGCTTACATCGCTTTCAGTTCGTGATAATAATATCAAGAGCCTAACAGGACTCAATACGGACGAAGATGCATTATATAATCTCGATTTATCTGGCAATAAAGAGTTAACAGATCTCACATTTAATAAACCAGTGTATCACCTCTCGATAAAAGATGCTAATTTGACAGACATTTCAATATTAAATAACATCGAAGCTAGTGGAGTATTTGCCAGTGGCAACAACTTCGGCGATTTATCCAGTTTCAATAATGACAAAATAGTACAACTGGATCTTTCTGAAAACAAAAACCTTTCTAATTTGTCGGCGCTAGCTACGGTTGAAAATCTCAATCTTTCGGATTGCGGCATAACTTCGTTAACAGAAATTAATAATATAGACGGAATTAAAGTATTAACTTTGAACGATAATGAAATATCGTCTCTTGATGGTGCGGAAAATCTTTCAAAAATTACCACCCTCAGCATTAGCAATAACAAACTCACATCTCTTAATGGCCTAGAAAAACTCGAAAATCTACAGAGTTTCAATGTAGCGAATAATCAAATTTCATCACTAGATGGAGTAGCAAAACTAGCAAAGCTCACTACGTTTTCAGCTGACAATAACAATATCTCCGATGCGAATGCTTTAACTGATTTAGAAAACCTATACTTCGTATCATTGAGTAATAACAAGCTTACATCAGTTCCAAACTTTATAGCTCAAGCGGATGTTTATCTAGCATTTGAGAATAATCCTATCGAGAATGCTGTAATTCCAAAAGCGGTTGCGACAATTAACTTAAAAGATTGCGGCGTCAAAACAATAGATTATTCATCAGTAGAAAAACTAACAAACATAACCCTCGTAGGTAATCCTGATTGGAACGAATACCGCAACTTAATTTCCAAATCAATACTTGGACAACAAAACCTAGGCCGTTCAAATCCTTACTTTAGCGTTTCGACCGATTATAACTTCTCGAAAAAAGAGTTAAACGATCTTGATGGAATCCCAGGATTATATGGTAGCGCAAATTGGTATATGAGTCTTGAGAAATACATGAGTGAGTTAGAAAAATCTTCTGATGGGACTGTTAATTTAGAAAAGTATCCTAGCGAAAGAACGATGTTTATGCTCCTATTGAAGTCCGGTACAAGCTTGAACGGTTTTACTGTGGATAAGGCTGCCACAAAACTCACACTAGAAGATAAGACAATAGATTCGTTATCATTAGAACAATGGATAAGAATTAATAATAACACACACATGTCAACCAATAAAATAATATTTAATTTCAAACAAAGCCAATAGATCAATGAGCATCCGCTAAGATGTAACGAATACTTTTTGCCTTTCTGATAAAAATAGAGAGCTAGATCGCAACTTGATTTTGCACTTGCCACCTGATATAATCACCGTGTAGTGCATCTTTCCAACGATTGAGTTCTTTACTTAGCTCATCAAAATCGCACGATTCAATTGAGTTAGAAAAATATAAATTTGGAGATATTAGGTGCACCATTTTTTAATATTTAACCATGATACATTTTCAAGAATTTAACCTCAAAGACGGTCAAGATAGGCTTGATTTTTTAATGAAAGCAGATCTTAGTGCTCGTGGATTTAATATTATCGGCATGTTTGACAATATTAAAACTGTTGAAAAAATGCGCGCAAAAATTAGAGAAATAAATGGACTAGCCGCTCATGACCCTTGTGCGTGTAAATATTATTGGATCTTAAACGACGACATAATTGTTGGCGTGATTACGCTGCGGCCGACCCTTAATGGTTTTTGGTTGCATAATGCGGGGCATATTGGCATTGCTATTGATGCTCCATACAGATGCAAAAAGTATGGTACAGCAGCACTAAAAAAGATGTGCGAGCTAGCTAATAATGAGTTTGGCATTAAAGATATAATCAGCGTAGCATTAGTTGATAATACTGCTAGCCGCACTATGATAGAAAAGGCCGGCGGCCAATACTGGGATACGGTCACCGCCGCCGATGGCGAAGAGATGGCAAGATATTGGATTAAGACAAAATAATCATTGCCGTTGTTCACAAAATAGTATTGCCTTTGAACGCTTCCCTATATGCTTTATGGTATAATAACCATAAGCATGGAAATGATTTTACAAGTAATTATACTGGCTGTTGGATTTATTTTTTTGATAAAAGGTGCTGGGTGGCTGATTTCTGGAGCTTCGGCGATCGCTTCCCATTTTAGGGTCTCTAAACAGCTGATTGGGCTAACTATTGTAGCCATCGGTACCGGTATGCCAGAACTCGCCGTATCGATTGCGGCCCTTGCGAGCGGCAATAACGATATGCTACTAGGTAACATTGTAGGAAGTAACATCATTAACATTTTGCTACTGATTGGAATTGCAGCAATTATTAAGCCTATCAGAATCAAAAAAACAACCATTAGCAAAGAGTTGCCGCTTCTGCTACTCATTTCTACAGCGCTAGTAGTGTTGTTTTTGGATCTTGATATTTCTGGTGCCGCAGCAAATGATTTTTCTCGTAGCGATGCCATCGTTTGTATTCTTTTCTTTGCAATTTTTATTTACTATATAGTTCAAACTACTCGCAAAAATCGAAAAATCAACAAGGAGGTGACCGAGCCGAAATACAAGCTACCGCTAGCTTTTTGTCTTTTGATTGTTGGGGTTGTAGGTGTAATTGCTGGCAGCCAGTTGGTAGTTAATTCGGCGTCGTTCATTGCATCTTCTCTCGGTATTTCGGAGCGCGTAATCTCACTAACTATCATTGCAATTGGAACATCTCTACCAGAGCTGGTTACTACCGTTACTGCCGCTAGGCGTGGCGAAAACGACCTACTAGTTGGTAACATTGTTGGTAGTAATATTTTTAATATTTGCGTGGTGCTTGGGCTTCCGGTTGCCATTTTTGGCACTATCACGCCGCAAAACTTTGAGCTAATTGATATTGTAATGCTGATTGGTTCGTCAGCAATTCTTTGGATTGTTACTGCCACTAGCAAAAGAATAAGCCGCACCGAAGGTGCTTTGATGCTAGTGATTTTTACGCTTTATTATAGCTACATAGTTTACGGAGCGCTAATATGACATGGATTATTCTGGTAATCTTTGCCACCGTCCTGGATGCTTTAAGAATTTTTGCAGATAACTACGTTTCTGATGTTTATTTTAAGAAACGTCTCGCTTTTGCCCAAAGATTATTTTATGGATACATGGGACTAGCTGCAGTAGTCATTATTCTTTTAGTGATTGGTTTTGATTTTAGTTCTATTGATATTGGAATTATCGGACTTTTAGTTCTGGCTGGACTTATTAGCGCTACTTCTACTATCCCCTATATTAAAGTCTTAGAAATTGATGATTCGACAAATTTAGGTATTTTTATTCAACTGGCACCTGTTTTATACCTAATACTAGGGTGGCTATTTCTTGGAGAAACATTTACAGCAAGCCAGCTGGTTGCTCTTGCAATAATTTTGGCTGCTCCAATTTTAATTGTGCTCACAGCTCGCAAGAGGTCACGTCAAACTAAGATTAAGGCTGTAGCCTATGCGCTAGTTTACGTTTTTATTGCAGTAGTTGGGAATCTAGTTTTTGTCGTCGCCAATGAAAAAAGCCCAAATTTTATCACAAGTATCGCCTTTTTAACTCTTGGTAAGGCCATCGGCAATATCGCCATCGTTTGGTCACGGCCAAAATGGCATCGAAGGTTTTATAAAGTGGTTAAACAATCAAAATATAGAGTTCTTATGCCGATGACGGCTAATTATTTAATTTCTCTTGCTAAAGATTTTACCTATCGCGGAGCTTTGGTGCTCGCACCAACCGTAGCGGTTGCATCCGCAGCATCAGATTCTTCGGAGCCTATTGTGATTTTCTTTATGGGGCTTTTGCTTACCTTAGTCTGGCCAAAGTTTGGTCGCGAGAAACTGGACAAGAAGACCATTCTCACGCATCTAGCCGCAACGGTTCTTATCGTAATTGGTGTAGCGCTGTTGCAAATGTGATATAATGAGTTTACGGCGCTTTGGCGGAGTGGTTACGCAGCGGTCTGCAAAACCGCGTACACCGGTTCAATTCCGGTAGGCGCCTCCATTAAAGTCAGACTCTTTAGTCCTGACTTTTTTCTTTGTTCATTTTTATAATTGGTTCTTTTGACTTGCCGAGTTTTTTTGCTTTTTCGATTAGTGCTGCCACCTTTTCATGGTCTTCTTTTTGCTTTTTCTCGTCAAAGGACGCCTGTTGGCGTTTTAATTCTCCAGTAAAACCTGTTCCTCTAGCCGCATTCCAAAAGATTCTTTCGCATGGGACATCTTTATAGTGCCATGGTTTATTAAATAGATTGAAATGCACTAGCTTGACATTCCTAGGTAAATCTTTGGTGGGCTCTGCATTCCAAACTGGTGATAATGGCAAAATTTGGCCGCGCAGAATAAGATTTAAATAATCTTGATCTGGGGCTACTAGGTCCGCATCAAATTCGCGTATTAAATCAATCATTTGTGTTAAATATCTGATTTTTCGCATCTTTTTTAGATTCATTACCTGAACGCCAGAGTTTACATATTCTTCGTGTGGTATGCCGAGCGCATTATCAACATAATCACGAAACTCTTTGATATCCGTAACCTTGGGGTCGATTACTGCAGCCAAAGCATTATCACCGAGTTCGATATCAAACAACTCGCCAATATCTCCCCTTAAAATAACGTCACTATCTATGTAGATTGCTTTTTTGTAAATGGGAAACAACATTGGAATAAAAGCGCGGTAATAATAAACTGCTGATGAAAAGAAATCGCCAGCACCTTTTTGCCTACGCGTGCAGTAAGTGATTATAGCTTTAAGATATAGGCTTCTCGTCATCTTTTTAAACTGAAGAGCAACGTTTTTAGTAACAAGACTCCTCAACCGCCAGCGATTTACCAGATTGATTCCGTCGTGTAAAATTATGACTTTATAATACCTATCTGGACTAACGTGCTTAGTGAGCGAATGTATTGTGGCCGCAGCGTATGGAGCATAGGCGTTATTGATTGTTAAAAAAACTGGCACAACTTTTGTGTACTTATTAATCGGACTTCCTGTGTCAAAAATACTCATTTTTTCTTTGAAACCTTCTTATATGTAAAATATTCGTAAGTGTTATTCTTACTATATTTTACCATAGAATCATAGGCTTTCTTGGCTAAATCTGTCATATTTTCAGCCTCGGACTTTTTGGGGTTTGGATAAAATGGCCCATCTACATAGACGTCCATGCGAGGCAAATCGCCACGCTTTTTGTCTTTACGCCTATGATAAGTGGTTGTCATAGTAAAAATCGGTAAGTTGTTACGCACTGCATATTTAAAGGATCTGTCTCCGGCTGGAAACTTGCGAATATTGGTTGCATATGGCCAAACATGAGCTTCGGGATAAATAATTAGCGCATTCTTTTGCGCCAACCTCTTATCTACGGCCGCATTAAAGGCGGCTTTTTCAGCCTTGGTTTTCCCTAGAGGTAGACCACCAATTAAAGGTAAAAGTTTACCAATCCCTGGAATCTTTAAGTTTACGGGCGAGATAATTGTAAAAATTCGCCGATCCGCCGCAAAAGCTGGACCAAATACATCGTGGAACGGATTAGTATGATTGGCATACATGACGTATCCTTTACCTTTGGCTTTTTTTAACTTTTCGCGGCCATAAAACTTTGTTTGCCAATATACACGCTCGTAATACTGACCGAACACTTTAAAAGCCCTAAACAGCAGTGCTGAATATAATTTCGTAAAAGGGTTTTTGGGAATAAATTGGTAGTCCTTTGGCAAACCTACCTCTATTTTCTTCTCTTGTTCGTCGGTTTTTATCGGGTCGTCTTCTTCTGATTCGTAATAAAATATGCGTTCTTCTTTTGGTATGTCTTTTTGGAATAATTCTGCTTTAGCCATAGTTTTAGTATAACATGTAGTTTTAATCTTCTACATACTCCTTTAATCTTAAATATTCGTCTAAAATATCGTCATATTCGTGTATTTTTAAAATGCTATGAATCTTGTCTACTTCAAAAGGCTTAACTTTTTGTACTCTAAAATATGGGAAAAATTTAAAGTTATTTGAAAAATGATGTAAGACGGTATCCTTTTTGGGCCGTTCCGCTTGTTCATTATATTTTCTTGGTAATATTATGCGATTAGTAATTGATTTATTGAGCGCAGCTTGATCGGCTAACATCATCCATTTATCAGCACATAGTTTAACCGCTTTTTCAAACATATTCGTTTTTAGGCACTCTGGCATATTAAATAGCATTACGCCGGAATTCATATAGTCAAAATTAAACAGACCATGATAGTGATAGAAGTTTTTGCCATATATGTCTAGGGCTCCTGCCGCTTCGATTCCGTCCATATTCATGCTGTATAGGTTGCCCAAATCGCCACGACACACCACATCGTAATCTAGATAGAGCACTCGGTCTAACTTATTTATCTCTGGGACTTTATCGATATAAAGTCTTAGCATCGAACATGGAGTAAAATATGAACCCATATTTTTACTTGGCAGGTTTGATACAAATACTTTTGTTGCGTCAATTAATTCAACAAAGCTTTTTGAATTTGTTTTTTTAACTAATTCGTCCAAAAATTTTGCGGCCGCCTTGGTGAAAGCTTTTGTATCCTCATAATTAATAGTTAGGATATAGAAGTGCAAAACGCCTTTGTTATGTTTTAGAATTGAGAGGATCGACACCAGCGCACCCCGCGCTATTCCTTTGTCGCCGCAGTATAAAATATTCATGACTCTATTATATCAAATCTTTCATCGTCTAAATTAGGCTCTATGATTCGCCTGGTTCTGAGTTCTGCAAATTTAGCGGTTTTTTCAACCGCATCTGCGTATCCTACGAGCGCTGCATAGGGGGCAAACTGCCCGGCTCGCATTTCTCTTGACATGCGTGGGTGGTTTTTTGGTTCATAATGCGGGTGATTTATGATTTCTTCATATTTCATGCTTTATGACCTCCAATTTGCGCGTTTCGCTCCCTGCCGGTTGCACCCTCTTCAAAGTTAATACCTTTTAAGATTGCGTTTTTGCCATAACGCCTTTTGATGGCGATAATCGCCTCATTGGTTCTTTTTTCTTTTTTTAGCTTTGATTTTTGTTCCGAGAACAAGCTTAGCTGTTGTGGGGATTTTTTGATTTCTTCGTCGCTTTTTACATTGTTTACATTAATTGTAATACGTCTTATTAACAGTTTGGGATTAACTAGAGAACTAAATAATTTTTCTACCGCCTCGCTGATTAATTGTGAGGAATCGGTATATTCGTTAAGATTATATGTTCCGTGTGTATATTTTGGCACTTTACGACCATAAAAATCTAGCTTGGTTTCGCCCTCATAACCCTTTTCTAGATTTAGCTTATCGTAGTTTATGGTTAATACTACTTGGTTTGTCATTAATCTGCGCTTTAAGAGGTTAAGACCTATTTCTTCTGCCATTTCCCGCGCTACGGTCAAAGCTTTTTTAAATGAATACGGCTCTTTTAAAACCTGTCCCGACGAAAAGGAGTTATTCTTTGGGCGGTAGGCCTTGATATCGCGAATTTCGCACGGCTCATAACCCCAAGCATGATCAATTAAAAGTTCCGCATTAACTCCAAACATCTTGTAAAGATAATCTTCATCTCGCTCTGAACATAAAGCTATGTCACCCATAGTATAGATGCCGGCTGATTCTAGGCGCTTAGCATACCCTCTCCCGACTCGCCAAAAATCTGTTAAAGGTCGGTGCGTCCAGAGTTTTTTACGATAGCTCATTTCGTTTAGCTTTGCAATCCTAACGCCGTCTTTGTCTGGTTTTGTGTGCTTTGCTAAGATATCCATCGCTACTTTTGCTAGATACATGTTTGTCCCAATGCCCGCCGTAGCCGTAATTCCAGTTTCCTTTAGGATTGTTTTAATGATTTTTATTGCGAGTTCGTGCGCCGTACAATGATAAGTTTTTAGATATGATGTCGCATCAATAAAGACCTCGTCAATTGAATAGACATGTATATCCTCTTTGGCGATGTATTTTAAGTATATGTTATAAATCTGCGTACTGTAGCTGATATAGTAGGCCATACGTGGTTTTGCAATGATAAAATCTTTTGCTTTTTGCTTAACCTCATAGAGCCTAGCTCGGCCAGGGATTCCAAGGGCCTTAAGAGCAGGTGAGACTGCTAGACAAATAGTTTTATCAGTTCGCGACTCATCGGCGACAACAAGCCTGGCCGTTAAGGGGTTTAGTCCTCTCTCTTTGCATTCTACCGAGGCGTAAAAAGATTTTAAGTCGATTGCGATAAAACTCTTTTGCATAGGTTAATTATACCAGTAAAATGGGTCTGATTTTTATAGAGAAAACCCCGAGACTAATACGGCAAATAAGCCGATGCTCGGGGCTTCCGGTAGTTCTGGGTGCGACTAAGCGATGCGCAAGGTTCTACTCGGACGGAAGATAGCCACCCTGCTCGTAGGTATCAGAGTCGTCGTAAGGCTCAGGATAGCCGTCCTCGTCGTACGAACAGCTAGTGAAATGGCTTCCACTAGAATGCTCGTAGGCATCAGAGTCGTCGCGGAACTCGGCCTGATAGTCTTCGTAGTCTTCGTACATACTCCCCCCTTATAGTCAGACAATACCGGATATTAGATATTATATTATATTTAACATTTTTTATCAATTGAATCATTCTGCTTACTCGGAATAAGAAAGACTTTCTGATTTTACTAAAGATAAAAACATAAGATTGCCAAAAATTTAACCAAGGTTTCTATTTGCCAACGGCTAGTCTTTTGATTCTATTTTTTATTTCTTTTCTTTCTTCGTCAGACATTTTGCTTGTAATTGCTCGAATAAATTCATCTGAGTTTGATGCTTCGTCTAGCGACTCGCTAATTATGTCTTCTAGTCCAACAACTAGACTAGGCAGTGAGCCGGAACGCTCCTCGGGGTTTTTGCTATGATTAGCCTCAAAGTATGCCCGAAGTTCATCCATCATCTGATCCTGTATTTGTTTCATCTTTTCCTGAATCTTTTTCCAGGCTTCCAATTTTTTCTGGAATGCATCACGTTTTTCTGGGTCTAATTGGTCGCCGTATTCTCCTTGACTTGCCATTGCCTCCATAGTTTCTCGCCAATCTTCGGGCAATTCGCCTGCATGGTCGGCAAGTTCCGCCCGCCCCTGTTCCGAATCCGCCATTTCCAATATTCTTTGGGCATATACTCCATATTTGCTAATAGGATCAGGATTATGAACCGGATCGACCTCGATTTTCGTTAGCCCTTCCGTTTCATACATCATACTCACTTTACCCTTTATTTGATCGACTAACGATTGGATTCGAATGGTGCGGCCATCCAATTCTACCGTAGTGGATTCGTGCGAGTCACCAGTGCCAAATACGTCGATGTGCTCGCCAGAATGCGTAAGCACAATATAGTCATTTTCTGGGCGAATCCATTTTTCTTTGCCATCCTCGTCCAATTCGTGCTTCAACTCATAGCCTTCTGGTTGCTTGGTTAAAAGCTCCTCTAGGATAGCGCGAGGAACATAAATATCTGAATCATTTTTACCTACGCCAAACATAGTTTTACCAGTGTATATTTCGTAAAGAATTCGGTTTGCATTTCCGCCACAAATTACCGCCCCAGGAATATCGCGCGTCATCTCGGCAGAAGTTTCTATTATTTCTTTTCTACGAACTGGATCAATATCTGATAGATAATCCGGAGCATTTTCGACCGTTTCGGATGAAGAACCGTTTTGCTTTGCCGGTTTTTCGGTGGATTGCTCTTCGCTACGCGTCCCTTCAGCCATATTTAACCATGGGTTTTCGTTATTCATTGTAAAATTCTCCTTATTATTGGTTGTGGGAGTATTCTCGCTGAGCATATTTACCTCTTTTATAATTAAATATTTGTCCACCTTGTTTAGAGATAGCTTGCACTAGAATCTAAATCTAGAACAATTCAATTATACCAAAAACAAGCCGCAAGCGGCTTCTTTTTATATTTTGGTGCTCGGAGCGGGAATCGAACCCGCACGGATTTCTCCATTCGATTTTAAGTCGAACGCGTATACCTATTCCGCCATCCGAGCACTCTAATATTATATCACACTCTATAAAAAACTAAAAATCGGCTTTATTTGCTTAGATACTTAAGTACACCATCCGCCGCAATGGCTCCATCGCTAGATGCCGTTACTAACTGCCTTACCGCCTTTGCCCTGCAATCGCCCGCAACAAATACCCCAGGACAGGACATCTTGCAATCTTCACCTGATACAACAAAACCGTCTTTATCTAATTCTGTTAAATCTTTTACGATTTCCGTTGCCGGCACTCTTCCAATCGCAACAAATACTGCCTCTGCGTCTTTTGGAATCGGATCGTCGTGGTGAATGTGGTAGACCTTAGAACATATTCCCTCAAGGTATTTTATCTCGTGCTTTGCCGTATTTCCACTTCCAACTACCACAACTGGTTTATTCTTGTACAGAGCTCCGTCACAGGTTGCGCAGTACGAGATTGGTCTATTTCCGGCATCCGCGGTCTGTTTTTCACTCATTTTGCGAGGATTGGTTCCTGTTGCAATTATTATTGCGTCAGCCAAGTATTCGCCATCTTCAGTTTTGACAACTTTTTCTTCGCCATCAATTATTTTAATGACTTCTTCGTATTCAACTTTTGCACCAAGTTTTTTGGCTTGTTCGTAGATTTTTTGCATTAATTCCGCCCCGGAAACCCCAAAATCGCCTGGCCAGTTTTCGATATTAATTGTATTAATGATTTGGCCACCATGAATTTTACTTTCTAAAACTAGGGCGTTTTTGCCGGCGCGTTGCAAATAAATTGCCGCTGTAAGCCCGGCCATGCCGGCGCCAATGATAATGCAATCGTATTTCATGATATCCTTTTTTCAAGTTTTTTTAATGAAGTAACCCCCTCAATACGGTCTATTTCTTCGCCATTTTTTATAAAAACGACGCAAGGGATACCACTAACCTTGTATTTTTCGGCAAGCTCGGGCTTTTCGTCAATATTTATCGCGGTGACTTTTATTTCTGGATGCGCATTTTCAAATTCCGCCATGACTGGTTTCATCATCTGGCATGGACCGCACCAATCGGCATAAAAATCCAAAATCTCCATTATAGTAACTCCTTAATTTTATCTTCAAATTCTTCGGGTTTATCTGTGGGACCAAAGCGGCCTACGACTTTGCCGCTGCGATCAACTAAAAATTTAGTAAAGTTCCATTTAATAAAACCAGGCTCTTTGCTGACACCAGGCAATTTTTCGATTGCTTTCATCGCGAGCTTGTTTTTTACTCCTTTGGGTTCTGTATCTTCTGATATTTGCTCCTTTAAATATGAGAATAACGGATCGGCTTTATCACCGTTCACCTCTACTTTAGCTAACTGATCGAACGTCGTGTTGTATTTTGCCGTACAAAAAGTATGAATTTCGTCATCTGTACCGGGAGCTTGATGGCCAAACTGGTTGCAAGGAAAATCTAGTATTTCGAGACCCTGTGCGTGATAAACTTGATACAGTTTTTCTAGTCCGTCATACTGCGGCGTAAAACCACAGCCGGTTGCCGTATTAACAATCAAAACTACTTTGCCCTTTAAATCGCTCAGATTAAACTCGCTGCCGTCTCTTTTTTTAACTTTATAATCATATATGCTCGCCATGCTTCCTCCCGTGTTTTATATCATTATAGCATAGCTATTTTATTAACAACAACGCCAAGAAGGACGCCGTTAGTAATACTGGAAATGCGCTAGCAGTAGTTGTGAGGGCACCCTCTTCTGGGGAGCCACCAATCAGTGATTGTAAGGTTGCCCTATACCTTGTTTATTACAGGAATTACGATTGGCGTATGCCCAGTTGCATCAAACAAGATATGAGTAATATCTTCTTTGATTTCTTCTTTTAGGACTTTCATTTCGGGATCGGTACTGATGGATTTATCAGTTTTTTGGCGCAGATAATGCCTAATCTTACCAATTAGCTCCTCGCTATTATCTAGATAGATGAATGCTCGCGATACGATATCTGGAGTTTTCATGAGGTGGCCAGTTTTTTTGCTTAAAGTAAGAACGATGACAAATATTCCCTCGCGTGAGATATGGATTCTATCCTTTACTACCGCCTCGTGGACGGGCTGATCAGCGTCATCGTACAATTTGTTTCCAGCCTGGATTCTACCGGCTTTTCGAATAGTTTTTTCTTTAGTAAACTCCAGGATGTCGCCATCGTCACAGATTAAGATTCTATCTTTTGGAATCCCGATAACGTTTTCGGCCATCTCGGCGTTATGTTGTAACATATAAAACTCGCCGTGATATGGCATGTAATTGGTTGGATGAAGCCTTGTTACAAAATCTACATGGTCCTCGTAGTAGGCGTGGCCAGAAAGATGAAGAGGTCCGATGTTGGTTAGGTGCGTCTTGCCGTTTTGGATTACCTGCGCACCTTCTCTTAGCAGCCCATCTACAGTATTAACAACGTGTGGTTCGTTACCTGGGATTGGATTTGACGAAAAGACGATAGTATCGGTGGATTTAATTTTGATGTATTTATGAGCACCGGTTACCATGCGGTTTAATACTGCGTTTAATTCGCCCTGAGACCCAGTACAAACAATGCAAACCTTTTCGTCTGGAAGCTTAATGATATCTTCCATTTTAACGATAGTATTTTTTGGAACCTTGATAGCGCGAGCTCTTAAGGCTACCTCTACGTTATTAATCATCGAGTAGCCACTAAAAGCTACTTTGCGACCTCTTGCCGCCGCCTCTTTTAGCACTAATTCAATTCTAGAAATTTGGGACGAGAAGCAGGAAATAATTACGCGGCCACCGGCATAGTGGTCCATTACTTTACCTAAATTTTCGCCCACATCGTATTCTGAGTGCGGATGCCTACCTGGGGAGTCGATATTAGTAGACTCGTTAAGCATCAAATCAATGCCCTCTTTCTTTACGATTTCGTCGATTCTCTCGTAATCGGTTTGCTGTCCCATTGGATGCTCTTCGTGGCGCCAGTCTCCAGATAGGTAAATAACTCCATTGGGGGTGCGTACTACAATTGCTGTGTTGCCCGGAATTGAGTGCAAAGTATGGATAAATTCTACAGATAGATGCTCCGAGACCTTAATGATTTCGTGCTTTAAGGGATTTACTACCTGGTAGTTCATATCTGGCTCTTCTTGCAACTCGGACATCTGTTTTTTAATCATCCCAATAGTAAAATCGGTCGCATAGATAGGGGTAAGGGGCGAAAACTTGGGTAGTAGATGCCTGCAGGCTCCGATGTGGTCTAGATGGGCATGCGTAAAACAGATTGCCTTAACTTTATCGATATTATCCTCTAGATACTTAATATCGGGAATCATGTAGTTAACACCTGGGTAATCCTCGCCCGCAAAAAGCACGCCCATATCCACCACAATGATTTCTGATTTGTATTCGATAATAGTCATATTTTTACCGATACCGAATTCACCCAAACCGCCAACGGGGATGATTCTGACCGATTCCGGATCGGGGCGAGCGCTCTTTAGTTGTGCATTGGTAACCTGCACGCCATCATAACCGTTATATCTTGATTTATTGACTGGTAGGCCAATAATGTGTTGAGTTGCCTGAGCATTGACATCTTGAGAGAGCATTCTCTGGTGGCGCACCATTTCGTTCTTTTTGGTACTAACGGAGAGATTGACTTTGCGTTTATCCGCCTCTAGTTTAGTTTGAGATTTAGCTGTAGTTTGGGCGGTTTTTGTAGGTTTTTTGGCAGCTTTTTTAGCCTGATTGGCCTTTTTTGCCGTTTTTGGGCTACTTTTTGCCGTTTGGCTAGCCTTGCCTACTAGATTCGCATCCTTGCCTCCAGGCTGAAAATTTGAGTTAAAATTGCGATTTTGAGCTTCTTCAAACTGCCTTTTGATATCTGGTAGCCTTTCGGCCCTGGATTTTAATAGGCGCGCACGACGTTCCTCTTCTTTTAAATTCATAAATTTCCTTTTTATTGTAAGTATTTAAAGTAATATAAACAGTACCTCTATTATAACAAACAAAGAGCAAAAAAGCAACAATTAATTGACTTTTTTTAGAATATGTTGTAGAATTATAGTACTTGGCACTAGTAGGCACAAAGTACGTTAACCGTTTTCTGTCTGGGGCCGACAGAATACAAAGGACATAGAATAGGGGGGCGCAAAGTGGACTCATCCGCATATCTCTACTTTGGTTTTAGTATCCTGTGTTTTCTGTTTGGCACGGTTTGCTCTGTCGCTGGAATCAAGACCCGAATTAGGTGGCCGACGTTATTCTTCTGCTGCGGAGCAATCAGTATGGCTTTGGCCATGTTCCATGCTGGTTGGATAAGCGAGTGGCTCTCGAGCGTCATTAGCTTATTTGCGAGTATCCTGCTTGGCATCGTAATTTTTTTTCTGCCGGAGTAAGTAATATGGCTTCGGCCATGTTCCATGCTGGCTGGATAAGCGAGTGGCTCTCGTGCGTCATTAGCATATTGGTGATTATCCTGCTTGGCTCTTTGCCGCGCAACGATAGACCGGAGCCACCGGTTTAGGCGGGACGAAAAAGGTAAGGTCCCGCCTTTTTCGTGGTTTAGATAATACTTTAGCGCATGCTATTAGGTTCGGGCCACTTTACATAAATATCCATGTGTGATATAATTAGAGTATACAGATTTGACCGACTCTTGAAATAGAGGCGGTTTTTTAGTGAAAAAGTCTGAAATAATAAAGGAGTAAAAATGGAAAATCTAGATCTAAAGCAGATGTCTACTATGGTAGATGTTATCGCTGAAGAAAAAGGCCTGCCAAAAGAGACAGTTCTCGGCGTAATTGAGCAGGCTATTGCCGCCGCTTGGCGCAAAGACAACGGCGACCGCGACATGAATGTTCGCGCGGTTTTAAACACTAAAACTGGTGAGGCCGAAGTTTACGTATCACGCGAAGTTATCGAAGATGGCCTTGCTTATAATCCTGCCACCGAAATCCCCCTAGCAGAGGCTAAAAAAGGCTCTAAAATTGGGGACCTCGTGGAAGAAAAATACAAAGTCACTTCTTTTGGGCGAGTTGCTGCGCAGACTGCCAAGCAGGTAGTGGTTCAACGCCTACGTGAGGCCGAAAACGACGCTGTTCTAGTTGCATTCGAGGATAAGATTGGCACTATCGTTACCGGTACCGTATCTAAGGTTGAGCCAAAGCTTGTCCGGATTGACCTTGGGCGTGCTAACGGCATTATGCCACGCTCCGAGCAGATCGATGGCGAATACTACACCGTTGGTAGCCGCATCAAGATTTACATTAAAAATATCGAACGCAACGAGCGCGGTGCACAACTTATTCTATCTAGGGGTTGCCCAGAATTCGTAGAATATCTCTTCCGTCAGGAAGTACCAGAACTCGAAAACGGAACAGTAGAGATTCGTGGTATTGCTAGAGAGGCTGGCCGCCGCACCAAGATTGCCGTAATGTCTACAGTGCCAGGTATTGACCCGGTTGGAACATTTGTTGGCGGTCGCGGTATTAGGGTGCAAGCTGTTATGAACGAAATCGGTGAAAGAGAAAAAATTGACATCGTAACCTGGAGCGATAACGCTTCGGAGTTTATTCGTGAAGCTCTAAGCCCAGCCGAGATAATGAAGGTTGAGATTGAAGACAAGAAGGCAAAAGTTTACGTATCAGAAGATCAGCAATCTATTGCTATTGGTAAACAAGGCCAGAATGTGCGCCTCGCTTCTAGGTTAACCGGATACGATATTGATATTGTGCTCACAAAGGCTGCGCCAAAGAAGAAGAAACAAAATGTTGAAGATTCCCTGCTTTCTGCTATTGAAGAAGTTAGCGAAGAATAAATAAAGACTCAAAATGCCCCGCACCGGCGGGGTGTTTTGATTATCGGCTTATACCTAGAAAAAATCACCCGCGTTAACGGGTGATTTTTTATAATTTGGCACCTTCCTAGTTTCCCACTTTCGCAGTATAATCGGCGCTACTGGGCTTGACTTCTGTGTTCGGAATGGGAACAGGTATTTCCCCAGCGCTATGGGCACCAAACTGTAATAACTTTGTCCAAATTATTACTATTGATGTCCATAAGGTGTAACAAAGATTTTAATGACGCGACGTTAATCCAACGTCGGTTGCTAGCTAAGTCTCCTAGGTTTCTGCCATGACATGTCACGTCAAAAACCTAGAACATAAAAAGGCGATGGACCTATTAGTACGCTTCGGCTCCATATGTTACCATACTTCCACCTTGCGCCTATCAACCTAATCATCTATTAGGAGTCTCCTAGGGAATCCTTATCTTGGAGTGGGCTTCGCGCTTAATATGCTTTCAGCGCTTATCTCTTCCGAACATAGCTACCCGGCGATGCAGTAGGTGACCACAACCGGTACACTAGAGGTTC
>JAEEGL014472237.1_pt1 | contig 143680 bp, 102 predicted proteins | sample 9134231 | NCBI WGS metagenome assembly JAEEGL01 (sample SAMN16246548, study PRJNA631951) | gut metagenome | biome: gut microbiome; feature: rumen; material: fiber-attached | host: Bos | place: Iran: Karaj | collected 2018-10 | reverse complement strand
GGCTTGACCTCCATCATCATCCCCAGCTACGTTACGAGCAGCGGAGACTGTGCATTCGGGGGTTGCAGCGGCCTGGCCCCCATCACCTTTGTCCTCCCCAGCTCCGTTACGAGCATCGGAGACCATGCTTTCTATAGTTGCAGCGGCCTGACCTCCATCACCATCCCCAGCTCCGTTACGAGCATCGGACAATCTGCTTTCCTGGATTGCAGCGGCCTGACCTCCATCACCATCCCCAGCTCCGTTACGAGCATCGGATACGGTGCTTTCTATCGTTGCAGCGGACTGACTGAAGTCATATCGAAGATTGAGGAGCCGTTTTCGGTTAGATCTGATGTCTGGTATGGTGTAGACACAAAAGAGATTCCCCTCTATGTGCCCGTGGGCACAAGCGACAAATACAGGGCGACGGTAGGTTGGAATGTTTTCAAGAACATCATAGAACGAAGCGACCCCACTCTCAATGACAATACTGTCTATTTCAGCGACGCTGAAGTCTATCAGGGCGCCCAGGTGCCCTTGCAGCTGAAGATGCAGAACACGGCGGACATACGAGCGTTCCAGTTTGACATGCGCCTGCCGGATGGCGTGTCGATGGTGGAGGCACGGCTTGGCAACAGCCGTTTGGCAGAGGGCGACGGACACATGCTGTCAGTTCAGAAACAGACCAATGGAGCCACCCGTATTCTCTGTAGTTCAATAGGCAATGACATCTTCTTAGGGACTGAGGGCGAGGTGGCCACCGTAATCCTCACCATAGACGGGACCCTGGCCGAGGATACCTACGAGATAGCCCTAAAAAACATCACGCTGGCCGAGGCTGGCACCAGCAACCTCTTCACCACGGAGGAACAGCATTCAAAGCTGGTGGTGAAGCCCTATGTGGCAGGCGACTTCAGCGGCGACGGTAAGGTGACACCCGCAGATGCCATCATGATGCTCTACTACTACTTCAACGTAGACCAGAACTCCTTTAACGTGAAAGCCGGTGACCTGAACGGTGACGGCACTATCACTCCGGCAGATGCCATCGAGGCTCTCTATCTGTACTTCGGTGCTGGCAACAACAACAATGCACGTGGAGCTCGCCCGGCAGCGGAGGAAGTGAGAGACCCAGAGTAAAGCCCATCCTGTCCTCCCCCAAGAGGAAGTAAAGCCCACCCCCAACATCTCCTCACCTGAGGAGTGTTGGGGGTGGGCTAACTATTGAGAAAACGGATATGACTAAGGCCGGTTTTTCCTTGTTTTTCCTTTTTTTATATGTTTTCGCAAAACCGCATTACGCTTGAATACAGCAATTTGGCCATATTTTACATAAACCCTGCGACTCTGCACTATGGCTTTATAACAAGCTGATTTGCAGAAAAGTATGAGGTGCAGACTTGGGACAAAACCCTGCATTAACTATGCAATTGTCTATGTATGCGCTCCGTGCTGGAAAACACTAACGCCATTTGAATAAATGCAAACGCCGTTCGGGAAAATACTAACGCCGTTTGGAAAAATACTGGCAGTATTTTTTTGTCCCAAGGCTTGGGACTTTTCTTTGGAGTTGCCAAGGGTAAAGATGCAGGGTTCGTGCAGAGTTCATGCAGGGTTTAAGGCAAAGTGTACTACCAGCAAAGTTTTGAAAGCCAAATGGTTGTCTATTCCAAGTGCAGAGTTGCAGAGTTTTTGCGGAAATACGGAATACCCATTCTTGCCAGGAGAATTATCCGCTATTGTACCATTGAAGAACGGGGTATAAACTCCAGGCAGGGTGCTACCCCTGCCTGATTCATTCGTACTCACAATCGGCCGATTGATACTTACAACCAGTCCATCGACACTTACCATCGGACAATCAGTAGGCCGCCGTCATCTTTTGATAAGCCATTCGGACTAGCCCGGCTGCTATTTCTTTCCTCCGACGCGCAGGGTGCGCACATTACTCGGTGCCTTCCCTTTGGCCGACGTGCTGCCTCCCTTATAGTATCTCAGGGCCTCGGGCATCCACTTCTGGATGTCTTTGATGCGTGTGGCATCCGACGGGTGGTCGCTGAAGAGCCCTCCGCCGCCGCTGCCCTGTGCTGCCATGCGCTGCCAGAAGGTGGTGGCTGTGTTGGGGTCGTAGCCTGCCATAGCGGCGAAGATGAGCCCCATGTGGTCGGCCTCGCTCTCCTGCTTGCGGGAGAATCCCGAGGTGAGGAGCGAGCCTCCCACCTGCTGTACGAGGTCGATGAGCTGCTGGGTGCCCTGGCTGATGCCAGCTGCCTGTGTCACGGTGCCCAGGATGGCTGCGCCATACTGGTTTTTGTATTCCTTGCTGATGCGCTCGGCAGAGTGCTTGGCTACGGCATGGGCAATCTCATGGCCGAGGACGATGGCCAGCGATGCCTCGTTCTGCGTGACGGGCAGCAGTCCTTCGTAGACCACTATCTTGCCGCCGGGCATGCACCAGGCATTCACCTGATTGTCCTGCACGAGGTTGAACTCCCAGGCGAAGTTCTGCACTTCTGCGGCATAGCCGTTGTTCTGCAGGTAGGTGGTGACGGCATTGGCCAGGTTCTGCCCCACCCGCTTCACCATAGCCGTGTTGGTGGCGTTGGTGGAAGGTCTTGCCGACTGCATGTACTGCTTATACTGCTGCGTGGAGAGGCTGAGCATGTCGCCGTCGCTCACCATCAGCGTCTGCTTACGACCCGTAATGGGTACGGTTGACGTGGTGCCGCAGCCCACGAGGACAGCAGCCACCATCGACAATAGAACGGTTTGAATTTTTCTCATAGTTTTAATAGTTTATGGATGATGATAAGAATAGTCAGAGGTGATTGGAGATGGTTGCTTCCTTCAAAATGCGAGCTTGGCCAGCCGCTGCTGCAGGTGCTCCACCTCGCTCTTCCTGATGGCCAGCCGCACTTGACAAGTGTTGTCGAAGGTCTGACTGACAATGCGCGGCTGCATGTCCTTCACCACCTTCATCACGCTGTTCATCATGGTGTAGGGGAAATCGTAGGTGACCACCTCCTCCACCTGCCGTGTCACTTTTGCAGCATCGGCAATGGCCAAGGCAGCGGCTTCGCGGTAGGCGACGATGAGCCCGCTGGTGCCAAGGTTCACGCCTCCGTAGTAGCGCACCACCACAACCAGCACATCGGTCAGCTCGGCCGAGTTGATCTGCCCCAGTATGGGCTTGCCTGCCGTAGACGAGGGTTCGCCGTCGTCGATGGCCCGGAAGTCGGTACGCTCCGGCCCCAGCATGTAGGCATAGCAGACATGGCGGGCGTCGTAATACTTCTTCCGATAGTCGGCCAGCAACGCCTTCACCTCGTCGAGGGTCTCCACATGATGGGCCCAGGCCAGGAACTTCGAGCGTTTCTCGGTGTAGTAGCCCTCGCCGATGGTGCCGATGGTGGTGTATTCGTCTGGCATATTTACAATTTGACGATTTACAATCTACAATTTATTTACAATTGTCGTATTTTTACAATTTGGCTGACGCACAAACAATCATGGGAGGAGGTAGCTTGGGGTGCCTTCCCCCCTCCCTTTGGGAGGGGCCGGGGGTGGGCTACAGCTTATGCACGACCAGTCCTGAGCGTAGCTTCGGCTCGAACCAGGTGGCCTTCGGCGGCATGATCTTGCCGCTGTCGGCAATGTTGATGATCTGCTGCATGGAAACGGGATAGAGGGCCAGGGCGGCGCGCATCTCTCCGCTGTCGACACGGCGCTTCAGCTCGCCCAGGCCGCGCAGTCCGCCCACGAAGTCGATGCGCTTCGAGGAGCGGAGATCGCCGATGTTCAGAATCTTGTCGAGAATGAGACGGCTGGAGATGTCTACGTCGAGCACGCCGATGGGGTCGTTGTCGTCGTAGGTGCCCCACTTCGCCATCAGGCTGTACCAGTTGCCATCGAGATAGAGCGAGAACTCGTGCAAGTTGCCCGGTTTGTAGATGTTGGGGCCGCAGTTGATGACGCTGAAATCTTCGCTGAGCTTCACGAGGAATTCGTTGCTGGTCAGGCCGTTCAGGTCTTTCAGCACACGGTTGTAGTCGAGGATGGTGAGTTGAGAGGCCTGGAAGCACACGGCCATGAAGTAGTTGTACTCCTCCTCACCAGTATGATTGGGGTTCTGCCGCTGCTTCTCGGCCCCCACAAGTGCTGCCGCTGCCGAGCGGTGATGGCCGTCGGCGATGTAGAGCGATGGCATCTTGGCAAACTCGTCGGTGACGGTTTGTATGTCCTGCGCGTCGCTGATGACCCAGAACTGGTGGCGGAATCCGTCGACGGGCGCGATGAAGTCGTACTCCGGCTCCGTCTGCGCATAGCGCATGATGAGCTGGTCGAGCACCTGGTTGTCGGGATAGGCGAAGAAGACGGGCTCCATGTTGGCATTGCAGATGCGCACGTGCTTCATGCGGTCTTCCTCCTTGTCGCGGCGCGTCAGTTCGTGCTTCTTGATGCGTCCTTCCATGTAGTCGTTCACCCAGGCACCAACCACCAGTCCATACTGTGTCTTTCCCTGCATGGTCTGCGCATAGATATAATAGTGCTCCTCCTTGTCCTGCACCAGCCATCCTTTCTCCTGGAACTTCTGGAAGTTGGCTGCAGCCTTCTCGTAGACGCGCGGGTCGTACTCAGAGGTGCCTACGGGGAAGTCGATTTCCGGTTTGATGATGTGGTAGAGACTCTTCTCGTTGTCGCCTGCCTCCTGCCGTGCCTCTTCGCTGTCCAGCACATCGTAGGGGCGGCTTTCTACCTGTTCTACAAGTTCTTTTGGTGGTCTGAGACCACGAAACGGTTTTACTTTTGCCATAACTGTTATTTATTTATAATCGTATTGACTCGCAAAATTACCACTTTTTCCTGACATGGCCAAATATTACATTTCTTTTTTCATTTCCAGTTCCTCACTAAGCTGTTCCCAGCGTTCCACCTCTTCGTCGAGTGCCCGTTTGGTGTCGGTATACTCTGCGACGAGCGTCATGTCGGAGGCATTCTTCGGGTCGCAGAACAACTGGTCGAGCTCTTTCAGCCGCTGTTCCATCTTCGAGATTTTCTTCTCGCTGTCTTCTACGGCGCGCTCTGCCTTGCGGAGCTGTTTCTGCAGTTCCTTCCGGGCAGCATAGGCAGCCCCCTTGGAGGCTTCGCCAAGTCCTTCCCCGGAAAGGTATGCCGGGCTACTCACAGCCTGTTGGGGCTGGGCTTTCTGCGTCGGAGTGCCTGCTCCCTGGGAGGGGCTTGACGTGGCTTTCCCCAGCTCGTCAAGACTGCTGATTTTCTTCGAGAGCAAGTAGTCGTAGATGCCTCCTATATGCTCCCTCACTCGTCCGCCACCAAACTCAAACACCTTGCTGACAAGGCCGTCGAGAAATTCACGGTCGTGGGAGACGATGATGGCGGTGCCGTCGAAGGCTCGGATGGCCTCCTTCAGCACATCCTTCGAAGGCATGTCGAGGTGGTTGGTAGGCTCGTCGAGGATGAGCAGGTTCACAGGCTCCAGCAGCAGACGAATCATGGCCAGACGGCTGCGCTCACCGCCGCTGAGCACCTTCACCCGCTTGTCGCTGTTCTCTCCGCCGAACATGAAAGCACCGAGGATGTCGTTGATACGCAGGCGGATATCGCCACGGGCCACCCGGTCGATGGTCTGGAAGACCGTGAGGCTCTCGTCGAGCAGCTGCGCCTGGTTCTGGGCAAAGTAGCCTATCTGCACGTTGTGGCCTATCTTCAGCGTGCCGTCGAAAGGAATCTCGTCCATGATACACTTCACCAGCGTGGATTTGCCCTCGCCGTTCTTGCCTACGAAGGCCACCTTCTCGCCACGCTTGATGGTCATGTTCACCTTTTCAAACACGAGGTGCTCGCCATAGCTTTTCCTCACCTCGTCGCAGATGACGGGATAGTCGCCGCTGCGCAGGCATGGGGGGAACTTCAGGTGCATGGCTGAGTTGTCGACCTCGTCGACCTCGATGGGCACCATCTTCTCCAGCTGGCGTATCTTCTGCTGAACCTGCACGGCCTTTGTGGCCTTGTAGCGGAAACGCTCGATGAACTCACGCATGTCGGCCATCTCCTTCTGCTGGTTCTCGTAAGCCCGCAGCTGCTGCTCACGTCGCTCCTTGCGGAGCGTGACGTATTCGTTGTATTTCACCCGGTAGTCGATGACACGTCCACAGCTGATTTCCAGCGTGCGGTTTGACACATTATTTATAAAGGCACGGTCGTGGGAGACAAGCACTACTGCCCCACTCCACTGGGCAAGCAGCTGTTCGAGCCACTGGATGGACTCGATGTCGAGGTGGTTGGTAGGCTCGTCGAGCAGCAGCACGTCTGGCTGACGAAGGAGAATCTTCGCCAGCTCGATGCGCATGCGCCAGCCTCCCGAGAACTCGCTGGTGGGGCGCTCGAAGTCGGTGCGCAAGAAACCTAGTCCGGTGAGGGTGCGCTCGAGTGCCGCCTCCTGCCCTTCCGGGCCTAGCATCAAGTAGCGCTCATGCTCGGCCGTGTAGCGCTCCACCAGCTGCATGTAGCTCTCTGTCTCATAGTCGGTACGCTCATTCATCTGCCGCTCCATGCGGTCGAGCCGCTCCTTCATTTTCTGCAGGTCGGCGAACGCTTTCTGCGTCTCTTCACGTACGGTGGTCAGGTCCTGAAGGTTCATCACCTGGGGCAGATAGCCGATGGTGGTGTCGGTCTGCACGCTCACGGTTCCGGCAGTAGGATGTTCCATGCCGCACAGGATTTTCAGCAGGGTCGACTTGCCGGCCCCGTTCTTGCCCACCAAGGCAATGCGGTCGCGGTCGTTAATGACAAAAGAGGCGTCGCTGAACAGCGGCTTCACGCTGAACTCTACTTTTAATCCTTCAACAGATATCATATTGTGTTATATTTCCTTATAGTCGTTTTACATGTTGTAAGTCAGAACGGCAGACCGACGGCGAAATGGAAGGCATAGTCGCGACGGAAACGGGGATGGAGGATGGGATAATGCTCGTCCTCATCATCCTCAAAGGCCGGATTGACAGCCTTCATGCCCAGGTCGAAACGGAGGATGAAATAGTCGAGGTTGAAGCGCAGCCCCAGACCGTAGCCAACGGCCAGCTGACTGGGGAAGTCTTTCAGCGTGAACTGTCCGCCGGGCTGTATGTCATATTCGCGCAGCGTCCATATATTGCCGGCGTCAATGAATGCCGCCCCGTTGAGCTTCCAGAAGAGGTGTGTGCGATACTCCAGATTGAGGTCGAGCTTCATGTCGCCTGTCTGGTTGATGAAATTGATGCGTCCGTCGCGCTCTTTGTACTTGCCCGGGCCCAACGAGCGCACGCTCCACCCACGCACACTATTGGCACCGCCGGCAAAGTAGCGCTTTTCAAAGGGCAGCACATTGCTGTTGCCGTAGGGGTAGGCTATGCCAAAGCCCAAGTGAAGTACCACCTGGTTGTTCTGGTCGATGGAGAAAGAGCGGGTCAGGTCGACGTCGCCTTTCACATACTGGGCAAAGGCGATGTTGAACAGGCGGTAGTGGCCGTCGCGGTCTTTCTCGGCCCCGAAAGCCCTGGCTCCCACCTGCAAAAGATTGCCCGATGTTTCAATATTGGTCTTCAACGCCAGCGGGCCTTTCGTATAGGAATAGCCAAAGCCCAGCTTTGTGATGAACAGGTCTTCGTAGTTATAGCGCAGAATGGCGTTGCGCGATGTCTCGCTCTCCAGATATTCATGTCGGAAAGTCTGTGAAATCCAAGGCATGAATACATAGTTCAGGTCTAACAAGTCCAGCTGGAAACGGTCGTGACGCTCAGGCATGTTCCAACGATAGCGCCAGGCAGCCGAAAGCACACGACGGTGGAATTCAGGCCTGTCCTGCAGGTCATACATCAGCGACAGCTCACTGGTGGCGTTCATCTGCCGGCGCAGGTCGTGTTTCAAGAAGGGAGCCAGGAAGCGGGGAAACTGCAGGCGCGTCTCCAGCGAATATTCTGTAAAGTCCTGATTGGTGTAGCCTTCCAAGCCTCGAATGGCCTCGTATGCACCACGCAACTCCACGCTCAGCACCTCGCTGCCCCGAAACAAGTTGCGGTTCTGATAAGTCAACGACGCAGCAGCACCCAGGTCGCCAGCCGTGTTAGTGCCCTCCGGCTGAAAGCTCAGCGTGGAGGGTTTGTTGGTCTGAAGCTCAATGTTACAGTCGAGCCATCCCTCGTCTTGTCCTTGCCGGGAATCAGCCTCACTCTCGGCCACAGGGGTCAGTTGGATGTTCGTGTATTTTACGGCCTGTAGCCGTCCGAAGTGGTTGTAGGTATTCTTTAATCCTGTTGCAGTATATAGCTGACCTTCTGCGAAATGCGTACACTCCTCGAGCACCCTTTGGCGCAAATGGAGTATCGGGTCTGCCGGATCTCCGCTGGCATAACGGATCTTCCTCAGCCGATAACGGGTGTGAAGGGTGTCGAGCTGGCTGCCTTGTCTGAAGAGCCCCACCTTAAGCGTCAAATCAATTAAGTGAGAGCCGGCAGTAGTGTCTGCCTGATAGGTGATGAACTCCTTGTGGAACCGGAAGTATCCGCTGTCGGCCAGTACGGTTGTGATGCGCTTGCGCTCAGCATCGAGCAGGCTGACGTCAAAACGCATCCCCTCATGTAGCAGGCGAGAGGTACTGTCGTTCTTCAGCACTTCTGCCACCTCCGGGTCAGCGATGCTATAGTTCAAACGATGAACGAAATAGGGCTGGCCGGGAGCAAGCCAGTAGGTGATATCTGTCTTTTTTCCATGCTGCCGTGTCTCGTAGCCCACCTCGGCTTTCAGGAAACCTTCGTTCAGCAACTGCTGGCGAAGGTCCAAACGCGAAAGTTCCGTCTTCAGCGAGTCATAGATGACAGGTGGTTCGCCGATGGAACGCAGGGTGCGGTTGAGCCATTTTGTAGTATCGCTGCCTGCCAGGGAATAGGTATGCAAGGGCAGGCGGACTAAGGAGAACCATCGTGAGTTAGGCGCCTGACGGATATAGTTGCGCAGATTAGCCGTGTTCACTTGCGGATAATCGCCCGTGGACTCCAAACGTACTGCGTTTAGTAACGTCTCGCCATCGGGCACATACCGGGTGGTGCTGCATGAGGCCAGAAGAAGCGACAAACACAGCAGGACAGTTCTAATGTACAACTTTTTACACATTTTCGGGTGCAAAGGTACGAAAAAAAGTTAGGAGTTGGGAGGAAGGAGTTAGGAGTTTATATACGACAATTAACAAAAAAAGTTAAAACTGTTATCTTAACTTCTAACACCTTACTCCCGACTCCTAACTTTTTTATACCTTTGTAGCCGAAAAAGATTGTTTTTATGGCATTTGACAAAATCAGGATTAAAGATATAGCCCTCAGGGCAGGGGTTAGTGTAGGTACTGTTGACCGCGTGCTACACAAACGGCCCAATGTTTCCAAGTCGGCACTAGAGAAAGTGGAGAAAGCACTTGACGAGATGGACTACGAGCCCAACGTCTATGCCTCGGCCTTAGCCTACAATCGCGACTATAATTTCATCTGCATCATTCCCCAGCACACCAGCGAGGCATACTGGGAAGAGATAGAAGAGGGAGTGCAGGCATCTACCAGACGCCGTCGTGACTTCCGCGTGTCGCTGCACATGCTCTACTACGAACGCTTCAACGGCGATTCGTTTGTTGAGGCCACAAAGCAATGTCTGGCTGCCAATCCTGATGGCGTCATTGTAGTGCCTGCCAAGCTGGAACTGACACGAGAATTCACCGACCAGCTGACGAACCGCCAGACACCCTTTATCCTGCTGGACTCCTACCTGCCCGACCTCAAGCCATTGGCCTTCTATGGTCAAGACTCCTTCCAGAGCGGATATTTTGCTGCACGCATGTTGATGCTCATTGCCTCGAAGGAGGAGGAAATCATGCTTATGAAGCAGTTGAAGGACGGGCACATCGGTTCCAAGCAGCAGAATAACCGCGAAACGGGATTTCGCCACTACATGCGTGACCACTTCCCTGACATCAAGATAACGGAATTGAACTTGCCCCTAGGAGGCACACGCGAGGAGTTCGACGTCATTTTAGAGGAATTCTTCACCACGCATCCCCAAGTCCACCATTGCATAACGTTTAACTCAAAAGCTCATCTGGTCGGCCAGTTCCTGCTACGAACCAACCGCCGCAACATACAAATCATGGGCTACGACATGGTGCCCAAGAACGCGGAATGCGTCCGTCAGGGCAGCATATCGTTCCTCATTGCCCAGCACGCCTACATGCAGGGCTACTCCTGCATAGAGACGCTTTTTCAAGCTATCGTACTGAAGAAGGAAGTGACCCCCGTCAACTACATGCCCATTGAATTGCTCACCAAAGAGAATATTGAGTTCTACCGCCGGACGAATATCGGGTAGAATGGTGAACAGACGAGCTGACGGAGTCCTTTGACCTCAACCTCAAGTCAAAGGTGTTTGTTGAAGAACTGAAGCACCCGTTCCTGTGCTTTGAGAGGACAACTGTGGGGAATATCCCAGATTTCAGTTTCCAGTTTGTCATCTGCATTTTGGCTTTTCCATGTGTCGTGCATAATGCTGTATGCTTTCTGCACGCCAGGCACAGGGAACAGTTTGTCTTGCGAACCGCTGATGAAAAGCATAGCTTTCGGACAAGCTATGGAAGCGATGTGGGGATAGTCGAGCCAGCGTCGCAGGCCAGGAAAACAATTGGCAAAACCGCCATTCTCCGTCCGGCTGTACTTAAACGACATCTGCTCATCGGTAGTGACCATCCAACAAATGGAGGCGCTGGCCTTGATGCGGTCGCTGAGGGCTGCCAGCATCCATGCCCGGTAGGCTCCCATTGAGCAGCCCATGCAGCCGATGCGTTGCAGGTCAACTTCAGGAAGAGATGCAAGAAATTCTGTACCGCTGATGTCATCATAGCTCATATAGGCTGAGAGGTCGACGCCATACATCATCATGTTTCCGGCAATCATGTCGTAGCGGTCGCGGCGGGCACCTTCTTTTTGTCCCCGCTCTCCCCACATAGGAGCATCGGCAGAGAACACCACATAACCATGTCGCGCCAGATAGTCGCCAACGAATTGCCCTTCATAGAGCGATGCCACCCACGCTTCAGCATCTTTCACAACGGCAGAATCCTCATAGCAGAGAGGACGAATCATCTTTTCCTTCCCTATAAAAAGATGGGCACCATGGTCATGCAGCACATTCACAGCGGGGAAAGGCCCATGCCCTTCCGGAATAAGCAAATAGGCAGGAACGGTGTAGTAACGCGACAACCGTACCTCTATTTTCAATGCCTTATACCCGTCGCGCTGCTCCTCGGCCAGGACTTTCCACATCTTCGCACCCCTTTCCGATGGTGGCGGAGGAGGCATGAGCATGCAGTCGAACACTTTTTGGCGAGCCACACGCCGCCATTCCTCGAAACTGGTGATTTCGCTGTTACCCCACGCGAGCGGGTAAGTCAGGTCTTTCAGGAGCGAGTCAGCGTAAACTGGCAGATTGCGTTGAAACTCGTATTTTTCACGCTTCTGCGCGAAAGCAATCCCCACCGAAGTGCATAGAAGAATGATACAGGCTAGTCTCTTCTTCATCATGTGGAAAAACGATACTTGTCAGTTACTCTCTTCTTTCATCTTCAGCAGACCAGTTTTCCTTTTTATGACCGACCATGCGTAGTGGAGCGACAGCAGGAAGTAGGATTCTCCCGGATAAACGATTTGGTGTTTCCAGCGGTTACCTAGAAACGTCCTGCTTTCATAAGCTATATACTTGATGCTATATTTCTTATAAGGATTGTTCTCTGGAGGGAAAACGACAGCTTGCCAGACCTTCTCCGTCTTCTCGTTCGTCACGGGTTCTATTGGCACATCGGGAAACGCCACATGAAAATAGTCACGAATCAATGCCATCACGATTCCGACGAACTCCGTCATGCCCGACTGCTGATATAGCGGGAGCACTCGTCCCCAGTCCACATCCTTTGCATGACTTTTCAAGAAGAGAATCCAGTCGGTGAACATCCTCAAGGGGATAGCCTCGCTGACGAAATGAGCTGACATGTGGCGCATCTGGAGAATGGCATCCATGGTCGGAGTCATCACATAGACATTTTTCACGCCATCGTTTACAAACGAAGCATGAAGATTTCTCCCTTCCTCTTCCGCCAAAGCCTTTAGTGCATCATCAAGAACAAGGTTCATCCTGTGGTTCAGCCGTTCTACGAAGTCATAATGGTTTTCCAACAGCACATCGTGTAACATGGCTTCCGTGTTATGGTGAAGATAAGGCTTGTTCTTGATGCCATGACACTCCATCACTTCCACGCCTTTCTTCCATTGTCCGTAGAGATAGAAGTCAATGTCGCTGAACACACGCCATTCGGGATGTGGATACAATCGGGCCAAGGCTGCTCCCTTGAATACCATCATGTCAAGCCCCTCTTCTCCAAACATTCCTGCCAGTTCACAAATGGTCTGAATACGGACTTGATAGCGAAGCTGATGGCGTTGGGCAACAGCATACCATTTCATGACCACCTTCCTTACTTCCTTGTCCTCAAACTGTCTGCCCTTCAGGAAATGCATAACCACAGGCAGAATGCTATGCTTCGAGGAAAGGGAGAGAAGGGAATGCCATTCTTCGGCCTTCAACTCAGGCAGGCAGTCTGCACTTGCCGTTTTGTTGCCAACAAGAACTTGACTGCATATTCCTGCAGCAGCCTCTATCAATTCCCTTTGGTTCTTCATCTTCAATTGTGGCCATTGAAAGCCTCGACAGTCGCCTGTCCCTCTTCCGATATGTCTGCCCGTTGCAAAACTTTCATGATGGTTATCCACACCACTTTCAAGTCAGTCATCAGCGACAGATGGTCAACATACCATACGTCCAGCTCAAATTTCTTAGCCCAGCTGATATTATTCCGTCCATGGCATTGTGCCCAGCCCGAGATGCCAGGTCGCACTTCGTGCCGTCGAGCCTGTTCTTTCGAATAGAGAGGAAGATATTTGGGTAATAATGGCCTGGGGCCTATCAGCGCCATGTCACCTTTCAGCACATTGATGAGCTGTGGCAGCTCGTCGAGTGAAGTAGAGCGTACAAATTTACCTACTTTAGTCAAACGATCCGCATCAGGCAACAGTTTACCATCCGCATCGCGCTCATCAGTCATCGTCTTGAACTTGATGACTTTAAATATGCGTGCATCCTTACCAGGGCGTTCCTGATAGAAAAAAGCCCCTGCTCCCTTGTTGGCGAAATGCAGCCAAAGAGTGACCACCAACAGGACGGGAGACACACAAATCAGCGCAATGAGAGAAATCCAGAAGTCCAGAAAACGCTTGAAAAAATACTTATACATCAAATTACCGATATGTTGTTTCCAGACTATTCACTTTTTAAGCGCACGCCATAATTCACAATTTGGCCTTTATCACTCACCTCTATACCTGTTTTCTGTATTGAGGCAGGATTCCCAGCAACAAGACAATGTGAAGGAACGTCTTTAGTCACAATTGCTCCTGCTGCAACTACACAATGGTCTCCTATTTTTACTCCTGGTAAGATAATGGAATGAGTACCAATAACACAATTCTTACCTATGAATGTGTCATAGAGCTCCCCCTTTCCGTTTTTCCCGCGACAATAATCATGAGCAAGTATCATTGCATAGGCTAAAACCCATGTATTGTCTCCAATGCAGATACCTCTGGGGTTTATATTCTTGTCTAGCTGAGCCTTTCGGGAGATCATCACTCTCTTGCCGATATGCATTCCAAACACTTTCCTTAGGTAGAATGGATAAGCTGCACTTATCAAGTTCCAAATCCACTTTCTAATTCCCATCATTATCTTAAATCATCATAAGGGGTGGAATTACCATTGGTTTAGTCTTCAGCAGCATCGTTCCCCAACTTAGGCCTAGGCCGAAGGAAGATCCTAAGATGGTTGTGGGCTGCGTGCGAAGTCTGTCGGCAATGCGTGTCACCATCAACGAAGGAATACTTGCCCCCCCAAGGTTGCCAAACTCCTCTAGATTATAAGGAACCTTATCCAAAGGCAATTTCAATTTCTTCACCACGCGGTCGACAATCATCTTGTTTGCTTGGTGAATGAGGAAGTAGTCTATGTCTGTATTACGGTCGATGTTGTAGTCGGCCAAGAACTGCTCTACTGACTTTGGCGGCCTACTGATGGCAAACGAGAAGACATTCATGCCGTTAATCATCGTATGAATAGGAGCGCGCACAATACCATTCCCGAAATCCTCATATTCAAACGATTCTGGAGTGGCAGGGTTCCGGAAACCGCCGTGAGGGGTCATCAAGGCTTCGTAGCCACTACCCAATGTATGGAAATCAATAATAATACTGTTTGCTGTCTCATCATACTCCAAAGCCAGCGCCGTACCGCCATCGCCAAACAGCGGAACCCTGCTTTTGTCCTTCATCGAACCCATGCGCAGCGCCGTGTCGCCCACCAACAACAATGCCCTGTGTATCTGGCCAGTTGTCAGTAGGTTGCCAGCTACGGTGATGGCATACATACACCCACAGCAGCCCATCGGTATGTCTACACAAAAGCAGTCCACAGATAGTCCCATGCGGTGTTGCAGCAAGCATGACGTAGGAGGCGTACGGTAGTCGCCCGTCACCGACTCAAAAATCAGGGCATCGATACTGTCCTTCTCCCATCCTAGCTCTTCAAGCAGTTTTTCTCCTGCTGCCTGGCACATATCAGAGGCACACATCGTGTCGGGGGCGATATGACGCGAACGGATGCCGACCGTCTTGTCGAACACCTCTGCCTCTTCTGGCGTAAAGAGATCTATTTCTGCCGTCTTTAAAGTGTGTTCAGGCACCGCCATAGCGACACCCGCAATATTGACGTTTTTAATTTCCCATCTGGCCATTTGACTATAGAGTTTTTGTAAAGATTATAACCTATAGCGTGACGTCATATTTGCTCAACAGCTCCTTGCCTTTGGCATAGGACGTTAGGTCCATAATGTCCTCTGGGTCGAACATAATGTCAAAAGCCTCTTCAAGTTCACTGATAAGACTCAGTTGATGTACGGAGTCCCATTCTTCAACGGACTCTTTTCCATAATTGTCGTTCAACTCCTCTTCTTTTGCGCCAAACACCTGCACGAATGCGTTGTTGTACTTTTCAATATTCTCCATAAAACTTACTGAATTTTGGAAACAAATTGCCACTAACCGTAGCAAATTATTTCAAATCTGATTATTTGTTCTCTAATTTTGCATATAACGTCTTCCCGGTCTCGTTCTTGGGAATCGTATCAATGATTCTAACTTCAAACGATGAAGCCACCAGTTTCAGGCGGGAAACTAACTCCTCTTTCACTTGAGTCTTGAAAGCATCGTTTGTGAGATAAACCAGCATCTTCTCGTCTGTCCCTACGCAGGCGCACTCCAGGCCGGGGAATTTTCCTTTTACTATTTGCTCACACTCGTCAAGACCGACGCGCATGCCGAAAAGTTTCAGGAAGCGTCCCATACGGCCTACAATGTAATAGCAGCCGTCTTCGTCGAAATAAGCAAGGTCACCGGTACGGATGAAACCATTCCGCTCGTCACCTAAAAGCAAGTCCTCGCTGCACCGGGCATAGCCCATAGTGACGTTTTTGCCACGATAGCACATCTCACCCTCCATATTCGGTGTTGTAATCGGATGACCATCTACATCTATCAGCGACAGTTCCGCATTAGGAACGGCAATACCGATGCTGCCGACTTTCTCTATGGCCCATTTCGGGGGTAACCAAGCCATGCGTGCCGTACATTCCGACTGTCCGTAGGTGGCAATCCACTGCTTGCCGTTGTCACGGCAGTATTCTGCGAACTTCAGGTTCAACTCTTTTGGCATGCGACCCCCACCCTGCGTCAGCAGTTTCAGGTCGGGCAGATCCATGCGGAAGAAACGCATCAGGTTCAGAATCTCGTAGCTGTAGGGAACACCTGTAAAGCTCGTAGCCCGCTCATCCTTTAAGAACTTCCAGAAGTTACGGTCAGTCATGCTCAGATTGGTTATCAGCACGGTGGCCCCAACATAGAAATGGCTGAATACCATGGAAAGCCCCATAGTGTAGTATAACGGGAGAACCATCAGTGGACGCTCTTCCGCTGTCAGCTGGAAGAAGGTAGAGATATTCAGTCCTGCCGCCTCTATGTTCTCATACTTATGGCGCACCAGCTTAGGACTACCGGTTGAGCCACTTGTTGGTAACAAGTGAGAAAGATGGCTGTTCATCGGGCATGCCAGATGTCCTGTCTTCATCAGTGTGTAACCGAAGAACGAGGAGACAGTTTCGTATTGGAATCGGTTGGACATACCATCTGGCACACAAACGAATGGGGGACGATAAAGCTCAAACAGACTGTCGTACAGCTTCTGATCCATGTGGGCATTGAGTATGAGTGGTACTTGCCCGGCAGCTATATCGCCAATAGTCCAAGCTATTCCTCCCACATTATTCTCAACCAGCAGGAACAATAGTGACCTTGGGGGCATCAACTGCCTGACCATCTTAGCGAAGTCACGCAGATTGCCATACGTCAGCTGCTGTCCCTGTGAGTCAATAGCAGCAAAAGCATCATTTGGCCATCTGTCAAGATTCAGAATCATCTTATCCACAGCAGTAGCATATTTTTCAACTTTCACTCTTCACTTTGCACTTAAATGGAGGCACATCCGTTTACGCCCAAAATTTCTCCGGAGATATACGATGCCCTGTCCGATGCCAAGAAAGCACAAGCATTTGCCACATCCTCCGGAGTGCCAAGCCGTCCCAGAGCTATGCGCCCAATCCGTTGGTCAATCTTTGCTCCGTCGCTCTCATACAGTTCGGCAAAGCGCTCTGTCTTCACGATACCTGGTGCTACGGCATTCACGCGGATGCCTTGTGGGGCTAGTTCCTTTGCAGCCGACTTTGTAAACGAGATGATGGCTCCTTTTGTAGCGGAGTAGGCCGACTGCCCAGGCGAACCGAGCACAGCCGTCACAGAAGCGATATTCACGATAGAACCGCCGCCCGTCCGGGCCATCAGGCGGGAGCACAGCTGCACCATCTCGATAACAGCAATGACATTGACGCGGAACATCAGTTCCGTCTCCTGTCTGACAATCATTCCTATTTTCTTGTTGAACACCACGCCGGCATTATTCACTAAGGCATCAATGTGCTTTTCGGCTTTGAAAATACTCATCAACGCGTTCTTAACTCCTGCAGCATCCGAAACATCAAAATACATCGGTATGACGCGAGTGCCGTTCCTTTCCTCACACTCCTTGGCCCATTCATCCATCGAGCCTTCTCGCAAATCACAGGCATAGACCACAGCGCCATCGGCTGCAAACCGTTCAGCAATGCCCTTGCCTATGCCTTGTGCAGCACCAGTAATGATGCACACTTTATCTTGAAGCAATCGTTCCATCATAATAATTAACCTAAAGTCATTCCTCCATCAATCTTTAACGCAGTACCAGTAACAAACGAAGATGCATCTGATAGTAGATACACTATGCCATAGGCTATGTCCTCTGGTTTGGCAAAGCGCCTCAATGGATAGTTCTGTCTCTCTTTTTCTTTCTGCTCTTCAGTAAAAGAGCTGATAAGGGTTGTCTCCACCATTCCTGGATTCACACTATTACAGCGTATCCCCCTAGGCCCTAACTCCAAAGCGACCGTCCGCATAAACGCATCAACACCACATTTGGTTGTTGCATAAATTCCATTGCCTATTGAGACACGATATACGCCTGCCGCACTAACGGTAAACACGATAGAACCTCCTTTGTTGATTTTTTTCTTCTTCAACAAAGAACGGGTTAAAAGAATCGGGGCATTCAGATTAATCTTCTGAATGCGTGTCAGTTCCTCTTCGGTGATAAACTGCGTCAATGTCAGTTTCATCACTCCTGCATTGCATACTAATCCGTCCAAATTCGGGCATGCATCAACCAGCATGGTCAATTGATTGGCATCTGTCAAATCTGCCACAATGGCAACATGAGACTCCGCAATATGTGAAACGGGCAATGAAGTCAGGACGTCATTTAGCGCATCCTCACGAATATCCGTCAGAACGACTCTCGCTCCTAGGTCTGCGCAAGCCTTTGCCACAGCATGACCTATTCCTCCAGCAGCACCCGTAATAAGAATGGTCTTTCCTTCAAGCGAAAACGGATTAATACTTTCCATTACATTTTTGCTTTCACTATGTTAAATAAGTCCTCTATCGTCACAGCCGATGACATGTCGTTGGCATTCAGCGTCACGCCGTACTCCTCGTCCACCATAGCAATAATCGAAAGAGCTATCAGTGACGAATACTCATCCAGCTCATGAAACACAGTTTTTGGAGTAAATTCGCTAAACTCCGTATCATCAAATTGCTCAGCGAAATGTTCAATAAATAATCCTATTTCCATAGTCATGATAATATATGTAATTTATTAGTTAATTCTATTGTAATACTGGCACCTCGAACATGGTAGCATTTTCTATCTATTTTAACCTTCTGGCTGGATTGCCAAAAACAGTAGCTCCTTCAGGAACATTACTAATTACAAAACTGCATGCCCCTACATGTGAGCCATCGCCAACCTCTACATTATGATTTAAAACAGCATTTGTATGAATCATGCATCCCTCACCTATTTTAATTCCACCTACACACATCACATATGAGTCTATTCTGTTCCACTTTTTTATTTGTACATCATGACCAATAATGGTGTATGATTGTATAAAATTATAGTCATCAATATAAGCGTCAGCAGCTATCGTTGTGAATGCACCTATATAGCAACCTTTGCCTATATGAACATTTGTGCCAATTCTGGCTGTCCGATGAATCATTGTAATAAACATTCCTCCCCTATCGATGATTCTCTCCATGCATGAACGTCTGGATGTTCCGCCAATAGAACAAACAAATGCGTCATCATCCTGTATCACGTAGTCTGATATAGTGCCCAATATCGGGGGGTAGTTTTCAAATCCATCCAAAGAATGAAGATTGTCATCAATAAAGCCTTTTATAACATACTCTTTTTGGTATGTAGTACTTTCGCATGCCATGTCATAAATGGTACGTCCCATTCCTCCTGCTCCTACTATAACTAGATTCTTCATTGGTATGTTTTTCTTTTTAATTGTTTCATCTTTTCTGGCATAAAGTCTGAATATGCCAAATTCTTGATTTCTTTTTGAGAAGATTCCACGAATAGAGCGAAATCCTCTGCTTGATGCAAATAGAAGAAACCATCTTCAGCCCCGGGTTTTAACGCCCTACTGTTCATTCCATTAAAACAGATTCTTCCGACTTTCTTACCCAGGCTAAGAGCTTCATAAATAACTGTTGAATTAGTACCGAGAACATAGTCGTATTGTCCTACTGCAATATTGGAATCTACTGATTTATCCGACATGGAAATATTCGGATAACCATCGACAACTGCTTGTTGTTCAGCGGAATACTTCTCCATAGGATGACAACGAATATCAAAATGGTACTTCGGGTACATCTTGGCCAATTCTTCCGTTGTTTGTAACAATTCGCGCGTTATCTCTGGAGAAGAAATGATTAATACGGCATCTTTTTTCACTTCATTGCCAATCAGTCCGATGACCTCATCTTTATATGCCCAACCGACATTGATGATATTATCTGGAGAAATACCGAATTGAGGCCCATTCCATATTTCGCCGAACGACAAGAAATAATCCGGATCAAGTTCCGGACAGTTGGGACCTGAATACAAAGCCGTATCTCCGAATGTTACCCCATGCTGAAACTCATACACGGGAATTCCTAATTGATGAGCAGCAAAGATAGCATTTTCGAAAACTTTTCGCTCCACGCCGAACAGCCTCTCAACCTTCAGCCGTCTAAAGACTATCTTCAGCAGCTTTTGCATCATTTTCGACCTTAAGTAGAAAGTATGAAAGAAGAGGTAATCTTTCCAGTTAAGGGGCATGTCTTTTTTTACCTTCTTGAATAGTCTGTTTATTTTTATGAAATCAAATGAGAAGAGCCGCCATAAAGCATAAAAAGGTGACAAGAGAGCCGAAAGGACATACAAACATTCTATGTTACTCACCAGTTCCTCGTTTCGTCTCTTTCCCACATAGGTTGAACTGAACGAAAACTGAAATATTCGGGTTCCTTCAGGATACAAGCTAGGAATTACAGGGTCAGTAAATTTGTCAAAATAGACACCGTCACGACACAACAATCTTGGGAATGCGAAAAAAAGATTCTGAATCTGTCTTCCACTTGCCACTAGCTTAGTTAATGAAGAGAAAGAATGCACAACATTCAACACACTTCTTCTTACCTTTAAATGCAAAGGCAACTTACTAGTATTATGAGCAGCTCCCGTCTTTGCACTTACATATTTATATCGATAGTAATATCGATAGTAATGCCAAATGGATACGCCGCAAATCTTCTCGTCATAGAAACCATGCGTGCGCTCTATTTCAAGAAACTCTTGTAGTTTCGACTTCATATAATCAGTTGTTATCCTTTCTTTTATCCACCAATAACGTTTAATGGAATCATTGAAACATATATTGCTGTTTTCCCTTGACTGACTGTCGAATAATACGACACAAACAGCTTGTCTTTAAAAACAGCAGCTCCCATATATCCGCAATCTGCATTGGCAGGGAATGTTCCAACATGTTGAAGTGTCGTACCGTTTACCTTATATAATCTTGGTTCCCGTTTCTGAGGTGTAATAAAAACTGTTGCAAACAATAATGTCAGTTCTGGGTTTACTTGATAGAGCATCGGGGCTGCAAGCTGAATGTCGGTCTCCTCCCACCTGATGTCTCCATTTTGTAATTTGCCCTTGCCAATCAATGCCGTCTCATGCTCGCGTTTTGCCACGACCGTCACTTCTTCTCCGCAAATGAGGAAATCTGTTTCTGTTGGTCTCCCGGAAAGAGAGAACTTCTTTTCTAGGCTAAAGGATTTCCCATCGTTTGAAGTTAACAAGTCAAAAGAATTAATATAATTAAAACCGTATGCCTTTCCTTCGTACCAATGAATCCGCCAAAGCCAATGATGAGAAAGAGGTGCACTTACCATATAAGGTTTTTCAAAGCGGCCATCTATAAGTTTAGTAATACAAGTACTATAGCTCTTCGGACGCCCATTCATATAGGTGGCTGCAGCAAAACTTAACGTTAACACTCCCTCTGAGAACAACGAAAGCTGTGGATCCCTTAAATCGTATCCATCCATTCTAATCTCCCCATAAAAATGCCAAGCTTCACCATCTCCCGATTTCAAGATACGTATTATTCCATTGTCTCTTCCGTTTCTGTCCACATGAGCCTTTCCTTCGCGAAAAGTTAAATACAACTCATCATTGTAAGTGATTAAAGACGTAAAGGCATTATGGGGAGCCTTATCCCAAACCATCTTAGAGCTGAACGTGTGTTGAGCCGAAGACGTACAGCCAAACATACATATCATGCAAAGGAATACCAACCCACTTTTCACATCAAAACACCTCATGGACACCCTAAATATCTATCACTTTAGGATTTAGCATTATCTTGATTACCGTCTGGTAGATCCTTTTTATTGTTCCTAGGTTAAGCAAGACAAACAGTATAAAGGGCAAGAAGACAAACAAGTCATTCCGGAAAAAGGCAATTCCCAGGCAACTGACAAACGGAATGAGCAATCCCAAGGGGAATCCATCTCCCAGTATTGTCATTACATTCAAGGGAAGTCCTAATTCTCTCCTGCCACAGACAACACACATCAGTGCAAAATAGATATAGGTTATCATCGTTGCAGTTATCACATATTCATAGCTGAACATGAAAACCTTGATGAAGAGGAGACCTAGCACGACATTCAGGACAAGCGATGACAAGGCAATGGATGCCAGCACCTTTTCTTTGTTACGTGCCATCAGCAAGGTGGAATAGCCGAAGGAATTGGTGTACAATAGCATGGTGAGGCAGCACAGGCAAATCAGATAGAGCGTATCTGCATATTTGGGCATGAAATGCAATAACAGCGGGAAAAAGATGACGGCCAGATAGGTGACTCCGTGAAAAAGGGCAACGAAATTATCCCTGACCAACCGTATTGTTGCCAACACTACGTTCATGTCTGACGAACGGTAGCGATATATCAGTTTTGCTGTAACCAGATAGGCAAAAGCATCCAGCAGTTGAAAGACTGCATGGCCTAAAGTGTAGGCGAAAGTAAAGAAGCCGAATTCCTCCAACGTAAAGGAATTGCTGATCATGGTTTGGGTTGAAACGATGATAAAATAGAATCCTGAATTATACAGGAACAGGAGTATTCCTTTCCTGAAGATGGTCTTTGCGTAATCTGTTTCATATCTTCCGCTATAGTCTGCTGCTCCACCGAACAAATACAAAAGCATAGAAACCAGAGTGGCAATAAAATAGCTGGCCACCAATGCTGTCAGTAGGTTCCTGCCGTTAAACACCAGCAAACTGACCATCATCAATACTACTACAGAACTTTGCTGAAATGACAATTCAAAGACACGATTCTTAGTCCTGTAAATTTTCGAATAGTAAAGATTGAAATAGTTGAAGACTCCACACAGGCAAATCGCAATTAAGTGTATTCCCAAGCCGTTTTTATGGATGATATCGAAACCGCCCAGGCAATAATAGCCGATGGCCGCCAAACATAACAAAGAGATAAGTCCCATCAGGAGCAATCCCGTCTTTTCATAGATAGCGCTTTCCTCTTGCGATTCCTTGTGCTGGATGATCAGCACTTGAACAGACTGCGGCACCCCCCAGTTTATCAGATTGAAATAGCCGAAGATCATTAGCAGAAAGCCCCAAATACCTAAATAGCGCGGCCCCATCTTCTGAGCCAAGGAGATGGAGACGATAAAAGCCAGTCCGTAGGTGACATAGCGGGTCACCATATATATGACGACCTTATTCGACAACAGCAACGACAACTTCTTCTTCATCGGGGACATAAGCCTCTTCCTTCTTCATTTGGAGCAACATCGACGTCATAAAGGGCAAGGCATAGATATATGGTGCATAAAACATCCAGGAACGGTGAATCAATATCAGGAACAAGAAGGCCAGCATCTGAAAATACTGCCGTTTGGGGAAATGCCTTGTGACTTGAGTAATCGCTATTACAATAAGAATAAGCCCTATAAGGCCATATTGCAAAATAACGCCTCGATAGTCTGACAAGGTTATCAGCGTCTCGTCATGCCCTAACCCAATCCACATATTAGAACTGTTAATGTTCTGATAGGCCACTTCTCCCGACGAACTTGTACGCTCATCAAGGGCTTCTGTCAAAGAGCCAGAAGTAGAAAGCGCATCGACAACCGTTTCCAGATTACGTTCATAGGCCAAATACTTAATGGTATCTTGCATGTCTGAACTGAGACATTTGAACACAATAAAACATGCTATCAATGCAACGACTATTCCCTTCAGTATCTTAAATATGCTCTTTATTTTGAAGATTTGGTAGATTTCAGTGATAAAGATGACAAGGGGAAAGTTTGAAGAGAAGGTCAAGAAACCACAGATCACCACCCAAGGACTAAGTTTCTTCCCCAACATTCTATCTGTCATATAGACAAAACCCAGGATGATGGCGAAATGGCCCGGCTCCTGCAACATTCCACACGCCCTAGGGAACAGATCAATACCGTCATAATTCGTCACGATACATCCATACACATGATAAACGACTCCCTGCATCTCATGCAAAGTGGAACGTGGCGGCAACTCAAAATAAGGGATATAATGAATCAGTCCAACGGCTGTAAATAAAGACACAAGAATGGAACCAACAGCAAAAAAGATAATCCCTTTTCGGAACCAGTCATAGATCTTTTCATATTGCTCCACCGGCCAAACCATTATTGAAAACAGGGACAACGAAATCAGCAGATGGAATATATATCCATTGAGATTACCACTGTAGACGACAAGCGACCATACAAAGAACAGACCGATACAAAATAAAGCCGAGAAGGTCTTACCGTCAATTGTCAGTGCATGCTTCCTGGCATAAATAAAAGTAACAAAAAGCACACCTGTGTATGCGCATAATTTGAAAGCTGTCTCATACGAATTCCAGATAAAGACGGAATTCAGTACGACGAAAAGCCAGAAAACACCGACAAAAGTGGCAATCCTATCCATTCAAATCGTCATTCAAGAGAATGTCTCCCCTTTTAATCTCTCTTTCAGCCCGTTTCCCGATAATCTGATCCCAATACTTTGGAGACAGTCCATAGCCAGGTCTGAACGATCCGATGTTCTCTTCTGAGAACTGCTCTCCGCAATGAATGTCAGTCTTGGCATATAATGAACGACGTTTGTTGCGCTGCCTATCAGTAATGTCATACTTTACGCTGCCCAGTGCTTTCTCGACATTTCTGATGTTAGAAACCATCTCCTTGAATTCCGACGGTTCCATCGAGAAGGCAGAATCAGGACCTCCGCAAGAACGGGATAGTATGAAATGCTTCTCCACAATTTCTGCGCCCAGCGATACGGCAACGGTCGGGACAAGACTGCCCATCGTATGGTCTGAAACACCTACGGGCACTTCAAAACGCTTCTTCATATCGGGGATAGTCAACAGATTGGCCTCCTCAATAGTTGCGGGGTACTCTGATGTACACTTTAAAAGGGAAATATCATGATTCCCCTCCTCATAGCATGTTTCCAACGCCAGCTGGATGTCTGTTTCATCCCCTACTCCCGTGGAAATAATCATGGGCTTGTGCTTTCTGGCTACATAGCGGATTAAAGGAATGTCATTAATCTCAAACGAGGCTATCTTGTACTTAGGCACATCCATCTTCTCCAGAAAATCCACGCCGGCTAGGTCAAATGGAGTGGAAAAGAAGTCGAGTCCTAAATCCAAGGCCACTTTCTGAAGCTTCGGCTGCCATTCGTAGGGCAACATGCCGACTTTGTACAAGTCGTATCGCTTGATGCCATCCCACAACCCTCCTTTAATAGGACCGAAATACTCATTATCCACGTCCATCACCAGCGAGTCGGGCGTGTACGTCTGAATCTTCACCGCATCAGCCCCCACCTCTGCCATCGCCTCAATGGTCTTGACGGCCAAGTCAAAGTCATGGTTATGGTTTGCCGACAGTTCGGCTATGATATATGTCTTGCTCATTATCTTAATGCTTTTGTCAACTCATCCCAGTCTGTCTTAAGACTCTTAGAATAAACAACGAAATTCTTCAGCAATCCCTTTTCCTGTATTTTGTTGAAGTCAGACTTACACCCTTTCACCACCAGATGGTCTCCATCGGCAAACTTTTCTATTCCAACAGCTTTCACTCCAAAGAACGTCGATAAGGTATAAGCCCGGTCATTACCTACCTTAATATTACCCTTCACAGATTCAAACCCTAGCTCATTAAAGAGAAAAGTCCGGAAATTGTAATTAAAGAACAAACCTTCACCGCTATTCAGTAAATCTGGGTTTAGATAATAACCAGGTTCTGTCTCTCCTCTTTCGTAATCTACATCGATGATGTCAAGAACAGCAATGGGGCTATCCCCCTTATAAACCAGCCAATAGAATCTGTAGTCATTGGTCTTCAGACTGTTGACAAAATTCAGATGCCCGCTGAAAGGGATGACGTTCTTGTTCGTCATCCACTGCCGGATTCTTGCATCATTTCGCCATTCCCAAACCATCTTTGTTTCCGCTTCATCTAGGTCTACAAAGTTCTTGTAGGCATAGTTGGCCACATGATATACACGATTCCTGTCAATTGCTATCATAATGATTCAAAGAGAGAAAAATATCTATTCTTAATATCGCCATAAACGAATGGACGAATAGTTGTCTTCAACTTCTCAATATCTGTTATTTTATCAGACAATAATGATGTGAAACTTTCAGAGAGCAAATCCGAGAGTCCAATCACCAAATGCTCATTAATAAAATAATGATACATCCGTTTCTGATTGTCTACATAGTAGCCGCAAAGAACTGGCAACCCACAGGCTATACCTTCATGAGTAATAGTACTAGCAGAAGAAATGAGACAATTGGAATGCTTAAACACTTCTATCATCTCCTCTGCAGTAGCATTTACATGACAGCGCACCCCTTTTTGTTTCAGAGACTCAATACGCTCTACTCCAAATCTGTCTGATGATATGATATCCACTCCATAACGTATAGGAAGCTGTTGAATAACACCAATCGTCTTTTCTGTCAGATGAAATTGGTCAGTTCCACCATAACAGACAACAATTCTATGTTGATTGTGGCTAGGTGTAGAAGCTATTCCACGAAATGCCTTGCGCAGAATCACCCACTCAATACCTAGTTTGATGTCTGTATAGGGTTCTACATCAAATAGGGCAGGGTCATTTTCTGCATAATTAATCAGGACATCGCTGTAGTAATGGCGGTCATTCGTGCCAAAGCAAATCAGCTTGCAGCCCTTGTCCTTTATTTGCTTCTGATAGGAGGATGTGAAGAAATAGTTGTCGAGTACGACTATTTCATCTCCAGACAGATGGAAAAGAAAATCTTCTAAGTAGGTTTCTTCCGCCAGAATGACATAAGGACATACTTTCTCCAACTCCTCTATCTGTGAGGCAGAGGGACTGACGGTATAGAACACGCATTCAAAGTCATCCTTCATCATTTCGGCTAATGCCAGTGTCCGTACAAAATGGCCACACCCTATCTGGACACTGGCATCAGCTCGAAAGACAAGTTTACGTTTCAACGGAGTTTCTTAATTTAAACGTTTAAAACCTGACTGACAGACAGGACCATCAAGAGCCTTCATCACATCCTCTCCATCCTCAAAGTCACGGATACGAGCAAAAACCTTATCTAACTCATAGAAATAGCCATCAAGGACATCTGGCGTATGGGCTATGCATGGATACATATTCGTTGCTGCCAGATAGCCTTTCTTCAACATTTCCTGAGTAATGAAGGTTTTATATGCAAAATTGTTCTTACTGTCAAAAGCATAGGTAGACAATGCTGGAATACCATGCTGAATAATTTTCAGTCCATATTTATCTGCCAAAGCCTGCCAGCGATTCTTGACATCCCTACCAATTGCAGTAATGGTTTCCCATGATTTGATGCGTTCCATCACCTTCATGGCGGCCAATGCAGCTGTAGGTCCAATGCGCTCAGTCCAGAATGTGCTGCTAATCCATGAACCTTGAGCAGCAGACATAATATCGCCACGCCCGATTACGGCACAGATTGCATAGCCATTTCCCATCGTCTTACTAAAGATTGTCATATCGGGATTAACACCATATTTCTTATATATACCGCCAAACGTCTCACGGAATCCGCTAGTACATTCATCGAAAATAAGAATGATTCCCCTCTCCGTTGCCAAATCACGAACTTTCTGCAAGAAACCTTCCGCAGGGCCGAAGTTGCGACAAACTTCCATTTTAATTGCAGCCAAATCTGGATTTTTATTCACGATATCCAGCAGTTCCTCAAAGTTGTTGTAATGAAAAGGAAGTGCAGTACCTCTCAACCCTTTAGGCACCCCTCCAGTAGGAATACCAGGAAGAAGATGCCCTGCCAGAGCGTCCGACTCTCCGAGATTCACAGACACATACCAATCATGCCATCCATGATAACCACAGATGGCAACCTTGTCCTTACCCGTAAAAGCACGAGCAATACGTACACACACAGAGTTCGCCTCGCCTCCGCCACGTGTATAACGAACGCCTCCAGCCCACGGATTCATTTCTATCAACTTTTCAGCGAGATAGACTTCCTCCGGGCAATTGAGCGTTGTCAGATTGCCATCTCGCACTACCCTCAACACGGCTTCATCCACTTCATCATTAGCATAGCCCAATGTGTTTGTTCCAACGCCCATCAAAGAGCAATCGATATATTCCTTGCCATCAAGATCCCAAACACGGCACCCCTTAGACTTACTAAAATATGCAGGCCAATACTCAGGCAGAAACATTTCCGGCCTTTTCGACAACAACATGGTTCCACCAGGAATCAGTTGTTTTGCTTTCTTATAAAGCTCTTGTCCTTTTCCCATAATTATACTTTCTTGTCGTTTTTTATTGATTTAACATATCCTTCATTCCGCTCATACATTGCGTTTATATCCATGATTTCCGGATGATGCTGCAAATACATCACATAATCTTCGCAGGATTTATCATAGCCTAGTGTCTTTATCAGACACTCAACAAGCCGAAAATCCTCAGGCGTATCTACCGTTATCCTATACTTCGACCAGTCTTCATGATGATAGACTCTTTCTGACTTGAAGATAGTACCACCCTTGACAGTGCCGTTCTTCCAAATATAAGGAGTGACATGTTCCCGCTCTGATTGTAAGGTGGCTTCAGCATCTGCCTTCAGCAATGCAGCATACTTGAATACCTCACAATCCATTCCATCAGGAAATGATTTGCCATCAATAGACACATAATCATATCCGCCATTTACACAGAGTTCTATGGCCTGATCAATATAATTTGGATCTATTAATGGACAGTCAGAAGTTACTCGTACAATATAATCTGCGGCTTCTCCTTCGGCGGTTTTGACAAAACGGCTCAATACGTCATCCACCGAACCTTGGCAATACTCTACACCGAGCTTATTAGCTATATCAATGATGTACTTTGAGCCTTCTTCATCTGTCGTTGCAATCTTTAGTTTGGAAATACGCTTAGACAGCATTAGACGTCTTAGATGGATTTCCAACAATGTAACACCATCTATTGTCTTCAATATCTTGGCAGGCAGGCGAGTGGAACCATAGCGTGCCTGCGTAATTGCTAGTACTTTCATATTAATTCCAATTTACTGGGTTTAACAAGTCCTTCTCCTTAACTGTTATCGACTTAATAAAACTGATATCCTCTGACGAGAGGCAATACGAAGCCACTCTCAAATTATTCTCCAGCTGAATATGATTGTCCACACCTATTAAAGCACCTTTCACATGTTCATTTGACAATACATATCCAAGTGCCATCTGCTCTATAGAAATGGAGTGGTCATCACAATACTGATGCAGCTCTTTCAAATAAGGCTTCAAAGGCGACAGTTTCTCCGGCAATGTATTCGTGTCCTTAAAGAAAAGACCCTGTAAAAAAGCCGAACGGGTATGTATTTCCACCCCAATCTCCGCTAATCCAGGCATATATGGTTCAAACTGACGGTCGAACATATTATAGGGAAACTGAAGAATATCAAACTTCACATGCTTTTCTAAAAGAAAACGCAACTGCTCTACATTGTAAAGCGAGAACCCTACCTTCTTGATTTTCCCTTCGTTCTTCAAAGTAGTCATCTCGTCAAATATCTCAGGATGCTCCTGATAGAATTCGAAGTGATGCACCAAATAGCCATATAATGATTCTACCCCCAAATTCAGTAGCGACTTTTGGAAAGTATCCCTGACACTCGCCAACGATCTGGGGTATTTGGAAACTATATTGAATCGGGTTTGTGTATTTTGTAATGCCTTACCCAGCACTATCTCGCTTGTTCCGTAAGCAGATGAAGTATCAAGTACAGATATACCACCTTTCTGAGCCAATTGGAGGATATTACACACATCTTCAAATGGAACCTGACCTGATGTATTGTTGATTCCGTAATTAACGCCAAACTGAACCGTACCCAGAACTATCTTACTCATGACAAATCACTTCTTGTAATAGTTCACTATCTTCTTCACTGCATGAATCACATCTTCAACATCTGAGTCGGAGAGAAGGGGATAAAGGGGAATGCTCAAAATGCCCTTATAGATTTCCTCGGCAACAGGACAAAGTCCACGCTGGTAGCCCATGTGCTTATAATACGGGAACCAGTAGACCGGTACATAGTGAATCTGACACTGCACCTTCTCGGCACTCATGGCATCGAAGAATTGTCGACGAGTACAGTTCAACTTCTCCAAGTCTAACCTAATGATGTAGAGATGACGGCATGTATCAGACTCAGGAATCTCCTGCTGCACAATGATGCCCTCCACATCCTTGAAAGCCTCGTTGTAGCGGTTGACTATCTCCTGACGGCGCTGCTTGAAGCGTTCAAGCTTACTGAGCTGGCTCAGCAAAAGGGCTGACTGGAAATCGGTCATGCGGTAGTTGAAACCCAGGCTTATCTGCTCGTAGTACCAGATTCCCTCATGGGGAGCCTCCTCCATCAAAGCCTCATCGTGCGTGATGCCATGAGCATGAGCCAGCACAAGCTTACGATGCAGCTCATCGCTGTTTGTGGTGATGGCTCCTCCCTCGCCACTGGTAATGGTCTTTACGGGATGGAAGCTGAAACAGGTCATGTCGGCCAGACTGCCCACAGGCTGCCCGTCATATTTCGTACCGATGGCATGGGCGGCATCTTCTATGAAGACAAGGCCGAACTCATCGCAGATGGCACGGATCTCCTTGATTTTCACCGCCTGACCCGTGAAGTCCACAGCCACGACAGCCTTGGTACGAGGGGTGATATGAGTCCGGATACTCGCCGGGTCAATATTATAGGTTTCGGGGTCTATATCAGCAAATACCGGCTTGGCACCACAATAGAGGGCGCAGTTGGCACTTGCCGCAAAGGTAATAGGGGTAGTGATGACCTCATCGCCCGGACCAAGACCGGCGGCCAGGCAAGCACAATGCAAGGCCGCAGTGCCATTGCTGCAGACGACAGCATGTTTGGCTCCTACATACTGTGCCAGCTTGGCCTCCATCTCTGCCACTTTCGGCCCACAGGTAATATACGGACTGCGCAGCGTTGCCACCACAGCCTGTATGTCGTCTTCCTCAATGCACTGACGACCATAATATATCTTTTCCTTACGGACGGGAGTTCCGCCGTAGATTGCCAAATTCTCCATCTCGTTAACGCTATTTCACTTCAAATCCGGGTATCACCTTACTGAATTTCTCACGAAGGGTTTCCACCGTATCCCATTCTTCATTATTATTCGAGGCATAATAAAAGCCCTGAGGTACAAAGTCTGCCTGATGATGCCTGAGGTATTCTTTGGTGGAATGGTTGAATGCCACAGAAGGCAAGATGGCATAGTACTTACCCAAGTCTATCGTGCTCAGAGAGTCGGTAGTGGTAATCATCTCCTCATGGAGTTTCTCGCCTGGACGTATGCCCACCTCTTTCAAGCCTAGGTTCGGCGCAATGGCTTTGGCCACATCCGTAATCTTGTAGGAAGGAATCTTGGGAATGAACAGCTCTCCACCCAGATGATGACCTAGCGCCCACATCACCAGGTCGACACCCTCTTGAAGGGAAATGTTGAAACGGGTCATGCGCATGTCGGTAATGGGCAACTCCTTGGCGCCCTCGTCACGCAGCTTGATAAAGAGGGGAATGACAGAGCCACGAGAACCCATCACATTGCCATAGCGGACGACGGAGAAGCGAAGGTCACGGCTACCCTTGATGTTGTTGGCAGCAATAAACAGCTTGTCGGATGTCAGCTTCGTCGCGCCGTAAAGGTTAATGGGGGCACATGCCTTGTCTGTAGAAAGGGCCACCACATCCTTTACCCCAGTGGCAAGGGCGGCATCAATGACATTGACGGCCCCATTCACATTGGTTTTGATGCACTCACGGGGATTATACTCTGCAGTGTCTACCTGCTTGATGGCAGCAGCATGGATAATGACGTCCACACCCTCGCAGGCCATCTTCAGCCGCTCTGCGTCACGCACATCTCCTATCAAATAGCGAAGCATGGGGTATTCCTTCTCAGGATACTTCTGTTTCATGTTATATTGCTTCAATTCGCCACGCGAATAGATGACAATCTTTTTGACGCCTGGATAGTCGCGTAGAATTGTCTCCACAAACTTGTTACCGAAGGAGCCTGTCCCACCGGTAATCAACACAGTTTTACCATTTAACATAAATATCTCTTAGTAAATAATTACAATATTTTAAAATGCCTACACTGCTTACACTTATATATATCTTGCTGGAAAGAAGCCTGTTAGCTTGTGTAGGCAAACTGGCTTAGTGTAGGCAGCTATTCCTTGAGGGACGCGACGGGCCTCTCTTTGACCAGATACTGGCTGCTGGTGCCGACGCGGCGGTGCTCCAGGCCGGGAACGGATTGCAGATAGCGGCCGAAAGTAGAGACGCCGTTGACATTCAGGCTGCGGCCCACCTGCTGGCGCAGATGCTCATAGATGGCGGTGGGCGACAGCCACTGTCCCTCCTTTTCGTCGTGGCAGACGGCAAAGTACTCGTTGAAGTACTGAATGGCAGGCGGCAGCACCGCATACTGGCGGTTGTGCTCCACCAGCTGCTTCACCTCGTCGACGCTGAGCCAATAGGACTCACGGTTCTCCATCACCAGCTTGTAGGCCTGGTTGTAGAGGGCGTCGTAGTTGGGCTTGTAGACGGTGTTGACAGGTGCGGTGAGCTGCACGCCGATGAAGCGGCGGTTGCCCGTGGGGTCGCTCAGCACCGATGCCTCGTTGGTGGTGGCAATGAACGATGCCATGCGGGGAAACTCCTCCACATGCTTGCCGTATGGCCGCTTGATCTTCACGCTGGGCAGCTGGATGATGTTCTTCAGGAAGCCCTCCTGCGTCTTCTTGCTAATCTGGTTGAACTCGTCGAGGCAGATGAGCATGAAGTTGTGCATGGCCTGCAGCGTGGGCCGCTTGTCGTCGATGGCAAGATTCTCCAGGAATCCCCACCGCAGCTCCGGCGGCAGCAGGTTGCGGCAAAAGAACGACTTGCCGTCGCCCTGCTTCGAGATGAGCAGCGGCACCAGCGAGTTGCCATAGTCGCGCATGCGTCCCAGCCATTGTGCCACCATTGCCAGGAACCACTTGCGGAACCACGTCTCCCATTGGGGCAGGTCGCACTGAATGGTGCGTGCCAGAAGGGCGATGTGGTCGGTCTTGCCGTCCCAGGCGTCGCGTATCTTCCAGAAATAGTCTTCCAGCGGGTCGCAGGGCTTGATGATGTTCGAGCGCACATAGCGGCGCACGTCCTTGTCGCGCACGTCGATGTTGGCCAGCCGAGCCTCGATGCTCATACCGTTGATGACGTTCTCGTCGCAAGCCTTCCAGTCCTGCATCCACGTGTTGTTGGGCCGGTATTCGGTAAAGCCCAGCACGGTGTTGTAGCGGAAGACGTAGCGGGTGGTGAGGAAATTGATGAGCTGCCGCATCTCCCGGCTCACCATCCCGTTTTCCTCCTGACGGTCCGACGGCTTGTTCTCGGTATATACGGCATCTATGATGGCGCGGAACTCCAGCTCGTGGTATTGCTGTCCATAGACGTAGTGGTTGCGCAGATGCAGAAAGGTCTCCTCTTGTGGCACACCTCCCAGGCAGAGCAGACGGGCCAGCTCTGTGACGTATGCTTCCAGGCGCTGGCTCTCAATGATGTCGGCAGTCTCGCTGCGTGCCTCTTCCGAAGCCTGCTGGTACATCCGTTCGTAGTCGGCATAGAGATCCATGTCCGTCTCTCGCTGTTCCGCCACCTCGTCCACCGTCAGCTGCGTGTCGTCTGTCTGCTTGCCGGCACTGTCAATCTTCATAGGTGTGGCGGCCGCATTGACGTATGGCTGCAAGTCGAGCGTCAAACGGAAGGAGGTACGTGCCTTCATTGCCTGCCGCTCTATGGGCTTGGGCAGCACTCCGCTGTAGGCCCCAAAGACTACATCGTAGGCGACTTTGCAGAAGCTGTCGATGTCGGCCTCGTTTTGCGGCATCTGTCCGTCCTTCGGCGCTACAGCCACGAGGATTTCCACGCTTCTGCCGTCGGCACCGATAAAGGCTGCGTAGGTCATGGGCATCATCTTCGTGGCTTCCTTCACCGCCTCCCGGTCTTGCTTTTTCATCAGGCCGGCAACGTGAAGCCACACCAGGCCGTTGTAAGCGGTCGCTACGAGCCTGTCGTTGACAGTCTTCTCCAACTCCACCAGGGGAAAAACCATCGGCACGGGCGAACGGCGCTCGTAGCCGCCATCATCGCCATTGGCCACGATATGGTCGCGGAGGTTGGCCACGAGACCGGCCTTCGTATCGGTGGTTATCCTTTCGAAGAACTGTTCTTCAGACAGCAGCCGAAGGTGTAGCTGCCTCTTCTTGTCGATGTTGACTATCGAAAACTTCACGGACATTCAGTATCGGTTCGTCCCAAGTGCCGGGACATTTGTCCCAAGGCTTGGGACAAAAGTCCCACGTGCTGGGACTATCTAAAACAGTCGTTTGAAGTTGTAGCAGTAGACGTATTCGTCGAACTCCAGCCTCTCTTCATAGCCGTAGTGGCGGAAGCGTTGCAGAATCCACTGCTGCTCGTCGGGGGTGAGCAGCTTTTCTCCTTTCTTGTATCGGTCGTAGCTGCCCTTGCTGCCTAGGAAAGTGGTCAGCTCAAGGCGCAGGTTATGCAGGTCTTCACGGTTGTGCACATTTGCGAACATCTTTGTAAAGCCACGCGCCATGCGCTGTTTGTCAGTACTGAAGAAATAGCGGCATTCGCCGTTGCTTTCGGCCCAAGGCATCACGCACGACCACGCATCGACGGTCCTGGGCATGCGCATAAAGGCCTGCCTGCGCAAACAAGCGGCGGCTTGCGGACAATCGGCCTGCTGGCACACTGGCCACCACTCGGGTATTTTTACTCCGTCAATAGAGAATTCTTCCATCTTCGAATACTTGCCTACACTTAATATTCTTGCCTACACTAAGTAACTTTTTGAAGTACACATACTTACATGGAAGTGCAAGTGGTGTAGGCAATAAATTAAATTGTTTTTAGAAATAGATGAACTCCTCACCATCCCATTGAGTGTCGATGTTGATGGTCGAGGTGGAGAGGGAGGAATTACTGATGTTGCCTCCGTTGAAAAGCGGGCCTGAGACCCAGGTGATGATGTTCTGCTTCAGAGGGACGTCGAACTCACGCTCGTTGAGCGGCGTGTCCATTTTGTCGTAGGCAGTGACCATCAGGTGGATGGTGCCCTCAGTGTCGTGGAGGAAGGTGTAGAGGTCGAACTGCTGCTGCGCATTGCTGGAGGCGATGTCAAAGAAGAGGGTTTGCGTACTGTTGACGCTGCCTAAGCCCGTGAAGGCATCAAATGCACCGCTTCCGCCCTTGTACTGGAACCTGATGCGAGCCACTTCCTGGGGGATGTCGTCGGTGATGACGAAGCGGCAGAGCGCCACGATACGGTCAAGCGACAAGGGGAGGGTCTGCGGTTCCTCGCCGACAGTCACGATGTCCGAATAGAGGAAAGTATCGGTGTAGCCCTGGGCATTGGTGAACTTAATTTTCGACGGGTCGGTCATCGTGGGATTGCCGTCGCTGCTATGTGCCACAGCAACAAGCTGGTAAGATCCTTCGGCCAACTGGAACGAGGCGGTGCCGAAGTTGACGTCACCCAGCTTCTGGTTGACCTGCGACTGGCGGACGCCATCCAGGTCGTAGACCGCGAAGTTTAGGCGTGTACATGCGTCGGCAACCTCAGAACGTGTGAATGCAGAGAAGGGAGTCTGCTCCAACTGGAAGATGCTGACTGTGAGGTTTCCGTGTTCAGGGGTTTCCTCCTGAAGATTGGAGAACTCAGGCTTCTCGCAGGCCATTGCCGCAAGCAGCAACAGGGTAAATGACAATAATTGCTTCATAACTATTAGGTTTTAGTTTGGTGTTTTGCTGCATTTACGATTCCTCAGCCCATTCCTCGTCGGAAATATAACGGAGGAATTTCCGGGGAAGATTCTGAATGGCAACGGCTGCCACATCCTTGATGGGGATGACGACGCACTCGTTTTTCTGCACCCTTTTGATAACCCCCTTCACGCCGGCAAAAACGCCGTCGGTAACCTGTACATGGTCGCCGGGCTTGCAGGCATAGTCAAGGTTACGCATGTAGAACACCTGACTGTCGTGGACGGAAGAGACACGGATGAAGTCGGCCATCTGCCTGTCGGGCACAATCAGTGCCTCCATGCGCTCCCGTCCGTTCGTCTGAACGGGATGCATCATATAGCGCAGGGGTTCGAAGTCTTCCCTGCTGCGCTTCAGACTGCTCAGCTCGGTATAGGTGGTATGAATGAATATCAGGTTTTCTATAGCCGGAACCAGCTGCCACTGGTAGTTCAGCAGCTTTGGCTCCATAGGGATGTAGTTCTCAATGCCCAGCAGATCCAGTCCGGACTTAATCTTCATTCCCCTGGAATAGGTGACCCTCATAGGGTACCACAGTAACGCGTTGCGGTCAATCATTTCTCTTATTGGCTACAGCGCATAACTTGGGGTCACCGCAACTTTGACTGTTGCAGAGACGGGTATCAATATCCTTGTGGAATGCTCGTATTGTACTGACCATCAGTGACATACAAAGACAACTTCCCATGCTAATCTCCCAAGGAAGAATAGGATTCTCCCCCAGGTGACCAGAATTTCCGTGCAAAGGTACGCTTTTTTTTTGATATTACCATCTTTTTCAGCAAAAAAAAACGGCATGCAGGGTTTACATGCCGTTTCATTTGAAGAGTATGTGCTTCGTAGCAGGAGCGTATCATTTATTCAAGTTTCTAGTTCTATTTTACCACAGATTACACAGATTTCACAGATTTTTGCTACGCATGGTTGTCGCTATTTCACAGATTTCATCTTGATTTCACAGATTAGCTGCGCCATATGGAATCTGTGTCATCCCAATTGAATCGCGGGTTGGCCACTAGAATCGAAAGAAAATCCTTCAAATCTGTGCCATCTGTGGTCGTTTTCATAATTCAGAAAGTTGAGTCATTCAGTTATGAAACACCAGTCCGTCGCCGAACTCGTCGATGACGATGGGCCGTTCGCGGCTCACCTCATCGGCCAGCAGTTTGCGTGACAGGTCGTTGAGCACAAAGTGCTGGATGGCGCGCTTCACAGGACGGGCACCCATGTCAGGGTCGTAGCCCTCATGAGCCAGCCAGCGCACGGCATGGTCGGTGACCTGCAGCTTGAAGCCCTGCGGCTCCAGCATCTGCTCTACCCGTTTCAGCTGCAGACGCACCACCTGCTCTATCTCCTGCTCTGAGAGTTGCTGGAAGGTGATAATCTCGTCGATACGGTTCAGAAATTCCGGCCGCATCACCAAGCGCAGCTGTTCTCGCGTAGCATTCGATGTCATTATTATAATAGTGTTCTTAAAGTCGGCAGTCCGGCCCTTGTTGTCGGTCAGCCGTCCGTCGTCGAGCACCTGCAGGAGGATGTTGAAGACGTCGGGATGGGCTTTCTCTATCTCGTCGAAGAGCACCACGCTGTAAGGCTTGCGGCGCACGGCCTCTGTCAGCTGTCCGCCCTCGTCGTAGCCCACGTAGCCCGGAGGGGCGCCGATGAGTCGGCTGACGGTGTGCTTTTCCTGATACTCCGACATGTCGATGCGGGTCATCATCGTCTCGTCGTTGAAGAGGTATTCGGCCAGCGCCTTAGCCAGCTCGGTCTTGCCCACGCCCGTCGTGCCCATGAAGATGAACGAGGCGATGGGGCGCTTGGGATCCTGCAGGCCTGCACGGCTACGGCGCACGGCGTCGCTGACGGCGCTGATGGCCTCGTCCTGGCCGATGACACGCTTGTGCAGCTCCTCCTCCAGGTGCAGCAGTTTCTCACGCTCGCTCTGCATCATGCGGCTGACGGGTATGCCTGTCCAGCGGGAGACAACCTCGGCGATGTCGTCGGCGGTGACGGCACCCTCCAGACCTCCCCGAGGTGAGGCTTTCAGCTGGGCCTGCAGCCTGTCGAGCTCGCCTTCTTTCTGTTTCAGCATGCCATAGCGTATCTCGGCCACACGTCCATAGTTGCCCTCACGCTCGGCACGATCAGCTTCAAAGCGCAGCTGCTCCATTTCCTCCTTCACCTGCTGGAACCTGTCGGCGAGTCCTTTCTCGCTTTCCCATTGGGTACGCATCTGCAGCTCCTGCTCCTTGAGGTCGGCAATCTGCTTCTCCATCATCTGCAACTTCTGGTTTGAAGCTGCCGTACTCCCTTCGGGGGCCGAATGAGGAGACACTTCCCGCTTGATGCTCTCCCTTTCTATCTCCAGCTGGGCACGCTTACGCATAATCTCGTCAAGCTCCTCGGGCACGCTGTCGCGCTCCATGCGCAGCTTGGCGGCGGCTTCGTCCATCAGGTCGATGGCCTTGTCGGGCAGGAAGCGCTCGGTGATGTAGCGCTCCGACAGCTGCACGGCGGCGATACATGCATCGTCCTGGATGCGCACCTTGTGGTGGTTCTCATAGCGCTCCTTCAATCCCCTTAATATGGAGATGGCTGAAAGCTCGTCAGGCTCGTCCACCATCACAGTCTGGAAACGACGCTCCAGCGCCTTATCCTTCTCGAAATACTTTTGGTATTCGTTCAGGGTCGTGGCTCCGATGGCTCTCAGCTCGCCTCGTGCCAAGGCTGGCTTCAGGATGTTGGCAGCATCCATAGCGCCCTCTCCCCCACCCGCTCCCACGAGCGTGTGGATCTCGTCGATGAAGAGGATGATGCGCCCGTCGGCCTTCGTCACCTCGTTGATGACGCTTTTCAGGCGCTCCTCAAACTCACCCTTGTATTTTGCACCAGCCACCAGCGCACCCATGTCGAGCGAGTAGACCTGCTTGTCCTTCAGGTTCTCGGGCACGTCGCCGCGCACGATACGTCCGGCCAGTCCCTCCACGATGGCGGTCTTGCCGGTGCCCGGCTCGCCGATGAGGATGGGGTTGTTCTTCGTGCGACGGGAGAGGATCTGCAGCAGACGGCGTATCTCGTCGTCACGGCCGATGACGGGGTCGAGCTTGCCCTGACGGGCCAGGCTGACCAGGTTCTTGGCGTACTTCTCCAGCGACTGGTAGTTGTCCTCAGCACTCTGGCTCTGCACCTTCTGTCCCTGTCTGAGTTCCAGGATGGCCTGGCGCATGTCCTTCTGCGTGGCGCCGGCATCCTTCAGCATACGGCTCACGGTGCTGTTCACCTCTAGTAGAGCCAATAATATTGGCTCACACGAGACGAACTCGTCGCCCATCTGCTGCGAGATTTCCTGTGCTTTCAGCAGCACCTTGTTGGCGTCGCTGGAAAGGTAGGGCTCGCCGCCCTGCACACGGGCCAGATGCTGCATCTCCTGCTGGCAGAGCATCTGCACCTGCTGGCTGTTCACGCCCAGCTTTTGGAAGATGAACCCCACCACGTCGCGTGCCTTATCCAGCAGGGCCGACATCAGGTGTACCGGCTCTATGCTCTGCTGTCCGTTCTGTCGCGCCAGGTTCACGGCTTGTTGCACCGTCTCCTGCGCCTTAATGGTAAATTTGTCAAGTGTCATAGTGATTCTCCTTTCTTTGTTAAGTTACACCAAACTACCATCAAACACTGTGCCCCACCCACTTGTTCCGACAAACTGTCAGCCTACCACGACAATTTGTCGCAGCAAAGAAGCCATGAACCCGCTTTAAAAAGGCCGACAAAGAGAAGCTGAAGAGAGGAAAGCAAAACAACTGTCAAAAAGTCAACATATGTGGAACTGGACAGATCCAATCATGAATACAAGTTCTGTTAATTCTCAAAATGCAGTATCTAGATTTAATTATAACGCTGATGCTACACAAGCAGTAGCTAAAGCAGGATTGACAGCAGCAATGCAATACTTGCTAGTCCAGTAACTTCAGCTGCATCAATGGCTGGAGGAATAGCAGGAGGTAAAGTAGTTGATGTTGGCACAAAACTTGCTACAGGCAAGCCATGGGCACAATATGTTCATGATACTACAGGAATGAATGAAAATTTAGCAGAACTGTTAAATTTTGGAATGTGGGGTGGAGGATTATTTCCATTTGCAACAAGAGCCTCAAGATCATTTTTATCAACAGGAGACCAAATAGCTAGAGATGTTACAAGAGATGTTTATCAACATGGGCCCACAGCTATTTCTTCACTCTTGTCAGCAGGAAGTCAAATAGTTGGAAATGCAACAAAAGATGTTATTCACTATGGACCAGTAGCTGTTATTAGAAATCGTGAAGGTTGGTTTCGTCCGTATATTGACCAAGTAAGAAACGGTTATCAAGGATGGAAAGATGCTCAGACAGTTATCCCTGATTAGTCAAAAGAAACATTTAAAAGGTTTCGATCTGGAGAACCTATAGAAGAAGTAGATAGATGGGATTGGAGAGGACATCCTATGGCTGAATATAGAACAACTAATCCGTAGTATCATGATATAATATCGAGAGATGGGTATAACTTTTACTATAGGGCGAACCCAGAAGGTACTGGACTTTGGGGAGTAACGCAACATAGTAATGAACCAAATACATTTATGTTTCATATAGGTGGAGATAAACGTGCTAGATTAGGTAGAACAGATAAGTTAGCTATTAATGAAGCTACAAAATCTCTACCAAAAGGAAGTTATATTTCAGACTTGACTGAAGAAAATCTTATAACAGGACAAATCGGCATGAATTTTGCACGTCAAAATGGTAGAACTCCAACATTAGGTGAAATGATAAGAGCAAGTAAAATGAAACTTGAGGTCAAAGAACCAGTTTTAATGAAAGGACGTAAATTTAAAGGTATATATGAAACTCCATTGTCATCTAGTTCAATGTAGGAATTGCTTTCAAGAGGAACAAATCCAAAGAGACCATGGGAACTAGGATATGCAAATGGATATATGACACATTTCAATAGCCAAGGCTTAGATCCATAGCTACATCCCGACAATTTCTTATTTATTCCAGAACAAGAGAGGTTGTAGTTAGTAACCGATTTTGTAAATAAATTTCCAGGTACAAGAAAACCATTTATTGGACTTGACGGAAAATTGAAAATAAGTATTCCTTTAAACAAAAAAACTAATTGATTATGCTGTTATATACTAAAACAAATGATGGATATCGTATCATTGCCACATCACAAGGAGTAATAGTTTCTGGCCCTACACCAGAACTCGCTCGACAACTTTCTGAAAAATTAAGTAAAAGCAGGTATTGTTTATATCCTGACAAAATTGTATTTTTAGACGAACAACAAGATGAACAACATCATCAAAATCAAAAAACATCCTTTTGGAGAAAACTATTTGGCTATTAATCTCTTTGGGTTCATATTTACCTTGCGTGATTTGAACCCAATAGAGCTTAATCACGAACTCATTCACTCTGCCCAGCAACGTGAACTCCTCTACATTCCATTCTTCGTTTGGTATGGGATAGAATGGCTGCTACTTTATTTTAAGTACAAAGATTGGACAAAAGCGTACTATCATATACGCTTTGAACAAGAAGCTTATCGACATCAAGGAGATATGCTATACTTAAAATATCGTAAGAAATACAGATATAACAAATAGTAGATTCCTCTTCAGACAAATAAGTTCTGAGGAGGAATTTTTATCTTAATTCAAAATATGAAAAAGATTATTTATTTATTCTTTTGTATGTATTCCATTTTGTTTGGAATAGGAACGTTTTCTCTAATTGAAGAGAACTCTTTTGCAAAATACTATATTGTATTTCTATGTGCAGTAAGTGGTATATTTTATGGTTATTTGTTTAAAAATGAAGTGCAAAATTTGTGGTAAAGAAGAAGACGTTTCTCACTGGAGTAACCAGTCAGAAATGGAAAAGCATCAGATGTGTTTCTCATGCAACTTTTGGAGAGACATGTTAGAACAAGATGCTAAGTGTGATCCTCATACAGTTTGTATGATAGATGGCACACACTATGTGATTGAACCCGATGAACCGAATGCAGCGTTTCAAGGGTTTGGTGGAGCTGAATTCCAAATAGAATTCAATGACGGACACAAGGTTATTACACATCATCTGTTGTCCAGCCAACTTCTTTTCACACTATTCCACCTACGGAGTATTTGGCTTTCCATCATTAGCCATAATTTGATTCTTCATTAGGCTGAACCCATCGGTGTCTCAAAACTTTTAGAAACTTTAACTAGAGGTTTGGAGCGGAAAATTTGGATACTTCCATTATTCATTGTATCTTTGCAATGTCTATCTAACACTTACTTTATACTGAACATGAAGAAACTACTTATTTGTGCTATCATAGCATTACTAACACCCATGATGATGAACGCCCAAACCTACAGCAGCCTGTGGAAGCAGGTGAAGGAAGCAGAACAGAACGACCTGCCGCAGACCGAGCAGCAGGTGCTCACCCAGATAGCGGACAAAGCCCAGAAGGAGCAGGCCTATGGTCAGCTGCTGAAGGCCGAGCTGCAACGCGCCCGCTCGGTGTGCAGCGTCAGCCCCGACTCGCTGAAGCCCGAGGTGGAACGGCTGAAGCAACGGGCAGAACAGGTGGAGGGCGACATCCCCCTGCTGGCCGTCTACCACTACGTGCTGGGCTATATCTATGAGAACAACCGCTGGCTGGACGAAGACCGCTACAAGGAGATAGCCAAGGAATACTATGCGAAGGCCATCGCCCACCCCGCCGAGCTGGCCGCCGTGAGAGCCACCGACTATGACCCCTTCGTCATCAAGGGTGTGGACAGCCGCTATTTCGGTGACGATCTGCTAAGCCTCATCGGCCAGTACACCGACCGCTGGGATGTGGTGCGCGACTACCACCTGCAGGCCGGCAACCGCCGAGGCACGCTACTGGCCACCAGTTTTTTGCTGATTGACGAGCAGCCCAGGAGAGGCATAGAGCCGCTCAACAAATCGAAGCACATCCAGCGCCTCGACTCGCTCATCAATGAATATCAGGACCTGGTGGAGTGCGGCGAGGTGGCCATCGACCGTTTTGATTTCATGGACGAGCGTACAGATGCCACTCCAGAGCAGAAATGGCAGTACATCAACATGGCACTGGAACGCTGGGGGGCCTGGCAAGGCATGAACAGCCTGCGCAACGCCCAGCGAAGGCTTACCCAGTCACGGTTTGAGGCCAAAGTGACAGAGAAGGTGACCATTCCCCAGCACAGCCAGGAAATCAAGTTCACAGACCTGCGCAACATCACCGAGCTGACACTGCGTGTCTACAAGGCCAATGTGAAAGGCGACATACGGCTGAATCCTGAGAACACAGAGGACTATAAGAAGCTGAAGCCCCTGCTGACGGCTTTGCCCGAACTGACGCAGACCCGCCATTATGTGGGCAAGCGTCCCTACGAGCTGTTTGAAGACTCCATCGAGCTGGGCGGCCTGCCCGTGGGCGTGTACCTGTTGGAGATGGAGAGCCTGCCAGCCACTCAGACCGCCCGCTGTTTCTATTTCGTCAGCAATGTGCGCCTGCTCACGCAGACGCTGCCCGACAACAATGTGCGCCTCGTGGCTGTCAACGCCACCAGCGGTCAGCCCGTCAAGGGGGCTACTGTCACCGTGCAACAGGGCTATGGCCGCAACATGAAAACGACTGACATCACCTGCAATGAACAGGGCGAATACCTGTACACCTACGACCACTCGCAAAGGTTGGGGTTCAGGGTGCACACCCCCGGCGACCAGGCCTGTCCTCCCCACGACGAATGGAACCGCTTCTTCCTGAACGAGCGCACCCCAGCATCCGAATCCACAGACATTTATACCGACCGCGCCATCTACCGCCCGGGACAGACGGTGCATTGTGCCGCCATTGTCTACAGCACCGAGAACGGGCGCGACCACACGGCAATGAAAAACAAGGAAGTGAACTTCGAGCTGCGCGACGCCAACTACAAAGTGGTGAGCGATCAGCGCGCTGTCACCGACGAGTTCGGCACCGCTGTCACCCAGTTCACCCTGCCCACACAGGGGCTGACGGGCAGCTTCAGCATCCGCGTTAACGACAACTCGCACGATTTCAGGGTAGAGGAATACAAGCGGCCGGCCTTCGAGGTGGACATACCCCGTGTGGCGGAGAACTACGAGGACGGCGACACCGTCGTAGCGCGCGGCACTGCCCGAAGCTATGCCGGTGTGCCAGTACAAGGAGCCACTGTTAAATATAAGGTTGTACGCACAAGGGCCTTCTGGTGGCTGAGCTATTCACGCTACTATGAGTCCTTCTCCATCGGCACCGGCCAAAACGACGAAGTGATGGCCGAGGGCGAGACCGTGACCGACGAGAAGGGAGTGTTCACCGTTGACATGCCGATGGTGCTGCCGAAGACGAAGTATCCCATGTTCTACAACTTCGTGCTGACAGCCGACGTGACCGACCAAACCGGCGAGACCCATCAGGGCACGATGTCGCTGCCCTTGGGCAACAGGAAGACAGCCTTCAGCGTCACTCTGCCCGAGAAGGTGCTCAGCGAGGGCGACGTGAAGATGGCCTTCCACCAGCAGAACGCAGCCGGCGTGGACCTCGACGCCACCGTGCGCTACCGCTTCGACAACTCAGGCCGCTGGCAGGAGGTGAAGACCAACAAGCTCATCGACATCCCGCAGCTGAAGAGCGGCGAGCACACGCTGAACGCCATCTGCGAAACGGACACCCTGGAGCAGGAATTTGTGGTCTTCTCGCTGGAAGACACCCACCCCGTCACCGACACACGCAGCTGGTTCTACGCCAGCCGCGACCAGTTCCCCATGAGCGGCGACCCCGTCACCGTGCAGGCAGGCACCAGCGACAAGCAGGTGCATGTGGTCTACACCGTCATCAGCGGAAAGGAAGTCCTGGAGAGCGGTACAGTGGACATCTCCAATGAACTGATCAACCGCAAGTTCCAGTACAAGAAGGAGTACGGCAACGGCGTGCTCATCACCTACGCCTGGATGAAAGAGGGCAAGTACTATTCGTGGAACACCACCATACGCCGACCCATGCCCGACATGCACCTCGACGTGAAATGGAAGACCTTCCGCAACCGTCTCACACCCGGACAGCAGGAGGAGTGGACACTCGTTGTGACCAAGCCCGACGGCACACCCGCCAACGCCCAGTTCATGGCCACGCTCTACGACAAGAGCCTCGACCAGCTGACACCGCACATCTGGAACTTGATGCCCTCGACGTGGATGCCCCTGCCCAGCACCCTTTGGATGTGTCAGACATTTGGTGAAGATCATCTCTATGGCGAGAAAAACTTCCAATGGCTGAACGTGCCGCAGCTGGACTTCAACCGCTTCGACTTCGATGTATTCCCCAGCTACAGTTACGGCGTGCGGATGATGAGGACCAGGGTGAGAGGGCTGGGGGCACGTAACGACGCAGCCCCGATGGTGCTGCAAGAAGTGGCTTACGCCAAGCAGAGTGCCTCGATGGACGAAGCCTTGCAGGGGCGCATAGCCGGACTGGACATCGTAGAAAAAAAACGGCAACTGGGTTCGGGCTTGCCATTAACGGGTGCTGACGATGCCGTTGATGAAGAAGCCGAAGGACAGAATCTGGCAGCAGTGCAGATGCGTGAGAACCTTCAGGAGACGGCGTTCTTCATGCCGCAGCTGCTATGCGACAGCACTGGACAGCTGACGATGAAGTTCACCCTGCCCGAGAGCCTCACCACCTGGCGCTTCCTCGGCGTGGCCCACACGAAGGACATGATGTACGGTCAGATTGACGACGAGGCCGTTGCCCGCAAGGAGGTGATGATACAGCCCAACATGCCCCGCTTTCTGCGCCAAGGCGACGAGGGTGCCATCAGCGCCCGCATCATGAACATGAGCGACGCACCCATCAGCGGAACAGCCACCTTGCAGCTGCTCGACCCGGAAACGGAGCGCATTGTGCTGGAGCAGAGACAGCAGGTCACCCTTGAGGACAGCTCCACTGTAGCGGTCACCTTCCCCGTGAATGGCTTGCAGCTCATGGAACAATGTTCAGCGCTCAGCCTTCAGCGCTCCATGTTCGTTGCCCGTGTCAGCATCAGCACGCCCACACACAGCGACGGCGAGCAGCACTATCTGCCCTTGCTGCCCACCACTGAGCGGGTGACCGTCACCATGCCTTTCACCCAGACGGCTCCCGGCACAAAGACAATAGATCTGACGGACATCATCCCTGAATCGGTAGCAAACTCCACGCTCTACACTCTAAACTCTAAACTTACTGTCGAGTACACCAACAACCCTGCCTGGCTGATGATTCAGGCTTTGCCCACCGTAGGCCATCCGCACGATGACTGTGCCATCTGTCAGGCCACCTCACTCTATGCCAACACCATCGGGCGGCATATCCTGCAACAGAATCCGTCGGCCAAGAATGTCTTCGAGCAATGGAAGCGAGAAGAACAGAAAGCTGACACGGAAGCCAATTCTCCACGCTCCACGCTTCACTCTGCACTTCAGAAGAACCAGGAGCTGAAAGACCTGCTGCTGAACGAGACACCCTGGGTGATGGATGCCGACCGCGAACAGGAGCAGAAGCAACGGCTGGCCGACTTCTTCGAGCCCAACACCATCGACACACGGCTCTCGTCGGCCATTGAAAACCTGAACAAGCTGCAGAACAGCGACGGCTCGTGGAGCTGGTGGCCCGGCATGGACGGCTCTGCTTACATCACCATCGCCGTAGCCGAGATGATGGTACGGCTGAACGGGATGACAAGCCAGCAGAACGATACACAGGAGATGCTCGGCAAGGCATTTGGCTACCTGGGCGATGACATCGTGGAGCTGGTCAACGAGATGAAGAAGGAGGAGAAGAAAGGCATCAAGCAGACCTTCCCCAGCTTCCGTGCCCTGCAATGGCTCTACATCTGTGCCCTCGACGGTCGTGACCTCCCCAGGAAAGTGGTCGAGGCCAACGAATACCTGAAGAACCTGCTGAAGAAGGAGCTGAAGAGCCAGACCATCTACGAGAAAGCCCTGTCGGCCATCATCCTCGACAACAAGAGCTACATCAAGAGCCTGAAGGAGTGGACGGTGTACAAAGAGGAGATGGGCCGCTACTACGACACGCAGCGGGCCGGCTACTCCTGGCGCGACTATAAGATTCCTACGCAGGTGGCTGCCATCGAGGCCATCAAGCGACTGACACCACAGGACACCGTGACCATCGTGGAAATGCAGCGCTGGCTGCTGCAGGAGAAGCGCAACCAGGCCTGGGACACGCCGCTGAACAGCGTTGACGCCATCTATGCCTTCCTCAACGGCAACAGTCAGGCACTAGCCCCCCAGCCAAAGACTGTGCTCCGCATTGACGGCAAGCAGCTGGACACCAGCGATGCCACCGCCGGCATCGGCTATGTGAAGACAACCATTCCCCTGAATAATAATCGTCTCTCGACGTTCTCTGCCGAAAAGACCTCTGCCGGCACCTCTTGGGGAGCAGTCTACGCTCAGTTCATGCAGCCTGCCCGCGACATTGCCAACCAGCAGAGCGGCATCAGCGTGAAACGCGAAATCTTCAGCGGAGAACGGAGAACGGAGAGCGAAAAGTCTGCAACCGCTCATGATACAAGTGATAAGAGGACTGCGGAAGCAAACTCTACGCTCTACACTCAGAACTCTAAACTGCACGTGGGTTCACGTGTCATCGTCCGCATTACCATCGAGGCTGACCGCGACTATGACTTCGTGCAGGTGCAGGACAAGCGTGCCGCCTGCATGGAACCTTTGAAGCAACTTAGCGGCTACAACTGGCGCGGCGGCTACTATTGCGCCCCGAAGGACTATACCACGAACTACTTCTTCGACCGTCTGTCGAAAGGCCGCCATATCATCGAGACTGAATACTACATCGACCGCGAAGGCACCTACGAGACGGGTAGCTGCACCGCCCAGTGTGCCTACAGCCCTGAGTTCCGGGGCACCACGAAGTCGGTGACGCTGCACTGTGTGCAGACAAATGACAAATGAATAATGACACATAATAATACAATGAGCAAACCGTCAATGATAATGAAAGTGATAAGTTTATCATTTATCATTTTTCATTTATCATTTAGCCCCGCAGGGGCGCAGAAGCTGACCATCAACAAGACTACCATCGACGTTGGCAAGACAGGATTTGAGGTGCCCGTCACCGCTACTTTCGAGCTTCGCAACAAAAGTTCCAAGCCGATGGTCATTGAGAAGCTCGAAACCGACTGCGGCTGTACCACCGTCGACGGGCCGAAGACTGTGGCCGCTGGTGAGCGCTTCACCATCTCGCTGACCTACGATGCCCGTCTGCTAGGCCATTTCACCAAGCAGGTGGCACTCTACAGCAACGCCACGAAAGACCCCGTCTATCTGAAGATGAAAGGTGTGGTGCTGACCGACGTGGTGGACTACTCCAAACGCTACCCCTACGACATGGGCGGACTACTGGCCAGCTTGAACAACGTGGAGTTTGACGACGTGAAGAAAGGAGAGACCCGCGAAGTGGAGATTCAGCTGATGAACAACACAGAGCAGGACATGACTCCCAATATGCTGCACCTGCCTTCCTATCTGCATGCCCTGGCCATGCCTGAGAAGCTGGAAGCTAACCGTAGCGGAAAAATCATACTGACCCTGAACTCAGAAGATGTTCACCAGTACGGCCTGACGCAGGTCAGCATCTACCTGGCCAAGAAACTGGGCGAGAAAATCAGTGGAGAGACAGAGATTCCCGTCAGCGTGGTGCTGCTGCCCGACATGAGCAGTTTTGAGGGCGTGAACAAGGATTTGGCTCCCGAGCTTCAGCTGTCTGCCGAGACGCTGAACCTGGATGCCCACCACAAGAACGGCACCATCACCCTGACCAATAAGGGAAAATCGCCGCTGAAGATTACATCGCTGCAAATGTTCACTGGCGGCGTCAGCGTAAAATTGCCCAAGCAGGAACTGCAGCCGGGCGAGTCGACCAAGATGCGCGTCACCATCATCCCCAGTCAGATACGCAAGGCACGCTCCAAGCCCCGCGTGCTGATGATTACCAACGACCCCAGCCACGCCAAAGTGGTGATAAACATTAATGTGGAATAAATGGAACATCCCGAAAACAGTAGTGAATACGCCGGCCTGCAGGTGAACAGCGGCGTAGAGCAGCCCAGCATCATCAACCCCTACCTGAAGCGCAGCCGCTTCCGCAGGCAGGAATTAAGTGCTGCCGATATGGTGGAAGGCATCTTGCGTGGCGACGTCACCATCCTCTCGCAAGCCGTGACGCTCATCGAGAGCGTAAACCCCGCACACCAGGCCAAGGCACAGGAAGTCATCGAGAAATGCCTGCCCTACAGCGGCAACAGTGTGCGCATAGGCATCAGCGGCGTGCCCGGCGCCGGCAAGTCGACCAGCATCGACGAGTTCGGCATCCATCTGCTGAAGGAGAAGGGCGGCCGTCTGGCCGTACTCGCCATCGACCCCTCTTCCGAGCGCAGCAAAGGCAGCATCCTGGGCGACAAGACACGCATGGAGAAACTGAGTGTCCACCCCGACTCGTTCATCCGTCCCAGCCCCTCGGCAGGCTCTTTGGGCGGCGTGGCCCGCAAGACCCGCGAGACCATCATCCTCTGCGAGGCTGCCGGCTTCGACAAGATTTTCGTCGAGACCGTAGGCGTGGGCCAGAGCGAGACAGCCTGCCACTCGATGGTGGACTTCTTCCTGCTCATTCAGGTGGCAGGTACCGGCGACGAGCTGCAGGGCATCAAGCGCGGCATCATGGAAATCAGCGACGGCATCGTCATCAACAAGTGCGACGGAGATAACGTGGACCGCTGTCAGATGGCTGCCACCAACTTCCGCAACGCCCTGCATTTCTTCCCCATGCCCGAAAGCGGATGGACGCCGAAGGTGCTCTGCTACTCCGGTTTCTACGGCACGGGCGTCAAGGAGGTGTGGGACATGATCTACCAGTATTTTGACTTTGTGAAACAGAACGGCTATTTCAACTACCGCCGCAACGAGCAGGCCAAATACTGGATGTATGAGAGCATCAACGAACATCTGCGACTGAACTTCTACAACAGCCTGCTCATCCGGCAGCAGCTTCAGCTGGCCGAACAGAGCGTTTTGGCCGGACAGAAGACCAGCTTCGTGGCAGCGCAGAGTCTTCTGGACTTATACTACGGACAGTTCAAGAATCAGTAGAATCAGTTAAATCCGTATCCCCCTAATACAGTGCCTAAGTTACAAATAGAAATTGACAATGGCAGTGGTTTCTGCTTCGGTGTGACTACCGCCATCAAGAAAGCCGAGGAGGAGCTGGCAGTAGGCAAGACGCTCTACTGCCTAGGTGACATTGTACACAACGGCATGGAATGCGAACGTCTGCGGCAGTTGGGCCTGGTCACCATCAACCACGAGGAGATGAAACAACTGCACGACGTCAAGGTGCTGCTGCGTGCCCACGGTGAGCCGCCCGAGACCTACGAAATGGCCAGGAGAAACAACATAGAAATCATCGACGCCACCTGCCCTGTGGTGCTCCAGCTGCAAAAGCGCATCAAGATGCAATACGAGACCTCCCCCGTCGCCTCCGAAGGAGAGATGCCCGCATCCTTACCTACGGGTATGCCCGGTGGGGTGCAAATCGTCATCTTCGGCAAGCGGGGCCATGCCGAGGTGCTGGGCCTGGTGGGGCAGACGGAAGGTAACGCCATCGTCATCGAGAACTACGAGGAAGTGAAAAGACTCGATTTCTCCCACGACATCTACCTCTATTCCCAGACCACGAAGAGCCTGGACGAGTTCCACCGCATCATCGGATATATTCACGACCACATAGCCCCCACAGCGACATTCAAGAGTTTCGACACCATCTGCCGCTCCGTTGCCAACCGCATGCCGAACATCACGCAGTTTGCAAGCCTACACGACCTCATCCTCTTCGTCTGTGGCCGCAAGAGCAGCAACGGCAAGGTGCTCTTCAGCGAGTGTCTGCGCGTCAACCCGAACTCCCACCTCATCGAAGGTCCCGGCGAGATAGATCCGTCATGGCTCGACGGCATCCAGACGGTGGGCATCTGCGGTGCCACCAGCACGCCAAAATGGCTGATGGAACAATGCCAACAAGCAATTCTTAAACGATAGAGAACTATGAAGAAACTGTTAACAACCTTTGCAATGCTACTGGCATGCCTCACTACGCAGGCCCAGTACGACATCATTCCGCAGCCGCAGAGCATCACCCTCGATGCCAAAGGCCGCACGCTGGCCATCGACGAGGCCACGCCTGTCAACGACAAGCTGAACCCGAAAATTGAGAATGCTGAGGGCTGGCGCATCACCGTCGACAAGCTGGGCATCACCATCGAGGGCAGCACCGAGGCCGGCATCTTCTACGGACGCCAGGCCCTGCGCCAAATCATGGCCGGTCAGCCGAAAGAGCTGCCCTGGGCTGTCATCGAGGCATCGCCCCGTTTTGCCTATCGTGGCATGCACCTCGACATCTGCCGTCATTTCTTCGGAAAGGACGTTGTGAAGAGCTACATCGACATGATGGCCCTGCACGGCATGAACACGCTGCACTGGCACCTGAGCGACGACCAGGGCTGGCGCATTGAAATCAAGAAATGGCCGCGGCTGACACAGGTGGGGGCATGGCGCGACCGCACCGTCATCGGCCGAAACATGGGACTCTACGACCACACCATGTACGGCGGTTTCTATACCCAGAAGGACATCCGCGAGATTGTGGACTATGCTGCCGCACGCCACATTACTATCATCCCCGAGATTGACATGCCCGGCCACATGGTGGCTGCCGTCACGGCCTATCCAGAACTGGGATGCACAGGCGGTCCCTACGAGGTGTGGCCCGACTGGGGCGTCAGCGAGGACATCCTCTGCGGCGGCAATCCGAAGGTCTACCAGTTCCTGGAGGATGTCTTCACCGAAGTGATGGAGCTGTTCCCCTCGCGCATCATCCATGTGGGCGGTGACGAGGCACCGAAAATACGCTGGAAGAACTGCCCGAAGTGCCAGCAGAAAATTCGTGAAGAGCACCTGGAGGACATCGAGCACCTGCAGGGCTTCATCGTCCGTAAGATGGAGAAGCTCTTCAGCAGCCACGGCCGTGTGCTCATGGGCTGGGACGAGATTATGGACTGCAATGTGCCCAAGACCAGCATCATCATGAACTGGCGCGACTTCAAAGGCGTAGCCGACCCTGCCGTCGAGGGATTCGACTGTGTGCGCACGCCCAACTCCACGCTCTACTTCGACTTCTACCAGATTCCGCAGAACGAGTGGACCAACACACTGCTCATCGGAGGCTATTCCCCGCTGGAGAAGGTCTACGCCTACGAGCCAGTGCCTGACTCGCTGACCGCTGAGCAGAAAGCTCACGTCATCGGCGTGCAGGCAAACCTCTGGACGGAATACATCGGCAGCTCTGACCTGATAGAATACCAGGTGCTGCCACGCATGGCTGCGCTGGCCGAGGTGCAGTGGGTGGCTCCAGAACGCAAGAACTACGAAAGCTTCTTGAAGCGCCTGCCCCGTCTGCTCGGCATCTACGACAGCGAGGGCTGGCATTACTGCAAGTATGCTTTTAGGAAATGAGGAATAGGGTGAACGAAATATATGAGAGACGATGGATGACAGTGATAAGTTTATCATTTATCATTTTTCATTTATCATTTAGCCCCGTAGGGGCGTTGGCCCAGCGCGCCGACAGGGGGAAGCTGTCGCCCTGGCTACGGCAGGTGGTGAAGAAGGCCCCAGCCACGAGAGCCGCAGGGAAATCTTCGGTCATCGCTTTCGTTAAGACCAGTCCCGACGAAGAGCAGGTGCTGGCTGAGAATGGCTGTCGCTCCTTTGCCCGCTATGGCGACCTCCACATCGCCAGCATCCCCCTCAGCCAGCTCGACCGGCTAGCCCTCGACCGCCGTGTGCTACGCATCGAGGCCAGTCCTACCGGCCGTCTGCTCATGGACTCAATGGCCGTCCATCTGAACGCCGAGAAAGCGTCCGTGGGCTTGGGTTTGCCCCAAGCCTTCACCGGCCAAGGCGTAGTGATGGGCGTCATGGACGTGGGCTTCGACCTCACCCACCCCAATTTCTATAGCCGCGACACCAGCGACTACCGCATCCGCCGCTTCTGGGACCAGATCTCCCCCGACACCGTAGGCAGCCCCTTCCCAGTAGGCCGTGACTACACGTCGGCCAACGACCTGCTCGCCCTCGGCCACAGCCGCGACGGACTGGACATTGCCCACGGTGCCCACACCCTGGGCATAGCTGCCGGCAGCGGCTACGACTCACCCTACAGGGGCATGGCTCCCGAGGCCGACATCTGTCTGGTGGCCAATGCCGTAAGCGAAGACTTGCCCTACATCGACCCTGCCGACATCTATAAATACACCTTCGCCACCGATGCCCTCGGCTTCAAGTACATCTTCGACTATGCGCAAAGCGTGGGCAAGCCCTGCGTCATCAGCTTCAGCGAGGGCAGCCCGCAGGACTTCTGGGGCTACGACCTGCTCTACTACGAGTTCCTCGACAGTCTCATCGGCCCCGGCCGCATCCTTGTGGCCGCCGCCGGCAACGAGGGCTACAAGAAGAACTGGATTCACAAACGGCCAGGCCAGCCATCGGCCGGTGCTTTCGTCTATAATAGCGACTCCACGATGATGGTCACGCTGAAGTCGCCCGACGACTTCGCCCTCCGGCTGGTGGCCTACGGCGAGCAGAACGACACGCTGCTGCTGCACCCCCGTGAGGCTTTCTCGCTGCCCGACTCCACGCTGCAGGTCAGCTTTGCAGGAACCGACCTGCTGGTGGAAGCCTATCCCTCCTGCTATCTGGCCGACGAAAGCTGCTACGACCTGACCCTCTCCACCAGCGGGCCGCTGGGCTTCCGACCGCAATTGTCGCTGGAACTGCTGGGCACGAATGCCGACATCGAACTATGGCGCGTCAACGGCTGGCTCACCACCTCGCTGCGCAACCCACAGCTGACCGACGGAGAGACCACACACTGCATACACTCTCCCTCCAGCTCGCCCCACGTCATCAGCGTAGGAGCCACCACCTACCGCGACCATATCGTCAACATCGAGGGCGACACCATGACCTACTGGTCAGGCACCGACGGGCGGCTGGTGGAGTTCTCTTCAACAGGCCCCACTATGGACGGACGCATCAAGCCCGACTGTGTGGCTCCCGGCAACAACATCATCTCCTCCTACAACAGTTTCTACCTGGAGGAGCACCCCGATGCCAGCGACAACCGCTGGGACGTGGCCCGTTTCCCCTTCCAGGGACGCACCTACGCCTGGAACACCAACAGCGGCACGTCGATGTCCACGCCTGCCGTCGGCGGTGCCGTCGCCCTCTGGCTGCAGGCCTGCCCCACCCTCACGCCAGCCGATGTGCTCGGCCTGCTGCAGCGCACCTCCCGCCATCCTGAACCTGACCTTCACTACCCCAACAACCGCTATGGCTACGGCGAGGTGGATGTCTATGCCGGCCTGCTCGACCTGCTTGGCATCTCTGCCGTAAACGACATCCCCAAGGCTCACACCACTGCCCGCATCACCATCGGCCACGGCCAGCTCTGCATCGCCCTGCCACAAGCATCGACGGCAGCGCTGCCCCTACGCATCTACGACCTCTCAGGCCGTCCCTTGTTCAGCACAACGCTGGAGCAGGGCTCCTGCCAGTACCGCCTTCCCCTACCCCGTCTGTCTGCGGGCATCTATGCCGTCTGCCTGGCAGGAGGCTCCACCCTCATCCGCCTGTAGACAACTGTTCAGGGCTCTCAAACTGATGTCGGTGCGAACGGCAATGCAGTGCAGTGTTTGGAGTACTCTTCTATCGTTACTATATAATATATAGTGATTCCAGAAAAACCCTGCAACTCTGCATACTCTGCACTAAACGAGATTTCTTCTAAATAATTGCTGCACGGGAAAAGGCAAGCGCGTTTGGAAAAAAAACTGCCGCCATTTGAAAAAATACTGCCTCCGTTCGGGAAAATACTAACGCCGTTTTTTCGTCCCAAGGCTTGGGACAAAAAAACGGCGTGCCTTTCACCCGTCTGGGCGTATCCTTCCTTCGGGCAGTGCAGGGTTTAGTGCAGTGTTTGCATAAAGTGTACTACCAGAAACATCATGAAAATCTGTTACTTAGCTGGAAAGAATGCAGGGTTGCAGACTTTTTGCAAGAATACTGTATTATAGTATTGCAAGCGATGGAAGCTACCTCTTTTCTGCAACATGAGCGCTTCCCTCATTGCAGCCTGAACGTCACCGGGATGTGGAATCGTGTACGCACCACCTTGCCCCTCTGCTTGCCTGGCTTCCATTTGGGCATCAGCTTGACAACCCGTACACCCTCGTCCTTCAGCGCCTGTAGGCCGGCATTCGCTCCGTCCACATTCTTCTTCTGCTCCTCGGTCATGTCGGGTTTATAGGCAACGACTACTATCTCATGGCCTTGAGAGTCTTGCACTTGCTGGGCTCTGACGTTGGTGATGCTGCCGTCCTTCTCAACAACAAACTGCACCAGCACCTTGCCCTGCACGCCCCATTCCTCGGCCACAGCAGGATACTTCACATTCTTCATCAGAAACTCCATCATGGCAGCTGTTCCGCCTGGATAGGTGGCCAGCTCTTCGACAACGTCAAAGATGGGGTCGTCGTCGGCGGGCTGGGTGACCGTCAGCAGATTGACCACAGAGTGGCTGTCACTGGTCTTGTCAAAACGGATTTCTGCCAATGCACTAACGGGTAAGTCGGGCATGGAGTTTCGGTCAAACGCCTGACCGTTGATTTGCATCGTGGTCCTCGAGGCGGAGAAGGATAGTTTCCGTCCTTCGGAACTGCCATCTTCTTTTTCCAGCTTACCATTATTATAGAATTTGACGCCTGCCGGATAGCTGACGAGATAAGCATCGGGAATATTGCCAGGATTGTTTTCTGCCAGATACACCATTCGCTCCTGCCCTTCATTGCCGGGCAGGGCACGATAGTCCGTCACAGTCTTGGCTGTCACTGCCAGCGAGAGAGCGGCAACGGGTACGACATAAAGGCCTTTGAGCCAGCTGAGTCGTGGGGATTTTCTTTTGATCATCATGTCAATTCGTTTTTTAATTTCACTAGTGTTGATGCCGTTGGCGAGGACACAGGCCTGCATGCCCGTCGCCTTCGTCATCAGTAGAGAGATGTAGCGGACTGTGTTAAAGCCCTTCGAGAGAACGGCCTCGTCGGCTTCATACTCGTGGACGGTGCGCAGGTCGCGACTCAGCAGCCATACCACGGGGTTGAACCATTGGAGGACGGTAAGTAGTTCCACGAAGACAACATCGTAGCTGTGGTGCAGCCTGATGTGGCTCCGTTCATGTATCAGCAGGAGCGGATTGTGCTCCTCATAGTCATGTCGGTTGACGACGATGGTTTTCATCCAGGAGAAGGGGGCAATGGGTTCGTCGGTGACGGCTACCTCGATGCCGTCGTCCAGTCTATGCCTTTCGCTGTTGTTGAGCAGGTGACGCAACTGACGGTAGGACTGCACAATGTAGAACAGGCGTAGCAGCATGCCGATAACAACGATGACGGCGAGCAGGTGCTGCCAGGAAACGGCATCGCCAAAAGCAGACGTGGCGGTTTCTGCATTCTGAGGAACGACGGCCGCTCCTGTAGACGGAGCTTCGAAGTTCCCTGTCTCCACCCAGACCGTTTCGTGCAGGGTCACCACACAAAGGGGCAACACAAGCGACAACGCCAATGCCGACAGCAGCACCACACGGTTGATGCGGTGCATCGTGTCGCGCTCCATCAGCAGCCGGTAGCAAAAATAGAACACGGCGATGAGAAGTGCCACCTTCAGGTCGTAAATAAGGAAAGCTGTCATGGCTTGCTATTTCTTTATGTTCCTGTCCTTCAACATCTGCATAATCTCGGCCACCTCCTCGTCGCTCATCTGCTCGTCCTTGGCAAAGAACGATACCAGCGAGGCCAGTGAACCACCAAAAAAAGTGTTCTTCACCTCAGTCATATACTGACGGGTGTATTGCTCGCGGCTCAGCACCGGCGTGAAGCGCAGCGCCTTGCCCATCTTCTCAGTTACTACGAAGCCTTTCTCCTTCAGAATCTTCAGGAATGTCAGCAACGTGGTCAATGCAGGTTTCGGTTCCGGAATTCGCTCCATGATTTCCGACGATGAGGCTCCATCAGCAGGCAAGCTCCACAAAGCATTCATCACCTGCGTTTCGGCCTTTGTCAGTTGGCTCAGTTTCTTTTCTTTCATTGTTTCTTCTTCTAAAGTTTTAGAATAACGCCGCAAAGATATTCTAAAATCTTAGAACAACCAAATCTTTTCTTTTAAAACTTTAGAACGTTAACCTTATTTAACGGTATGTCGGTTTGTTCTGCGCCTGCTTATTCGTAACTTTGCACCCAAAAATCATATATATGAATATTGAGACTTTGATTAGCCAAGCAGCAGGCGAGGCCGTGAAAGCACTTTATGGCCTGGAGGCAAGCGAGAAGATGCTGCAGCTGCAAAAGACGCGCAGCGAGTTTGAAGGAAACCTGACACTGGTGGTCTTTCCCTTTGTGAAGGCCGCCAGGAAGAGTCCTGAGCAGACTGCTCAGGAGATAGGCCAGTATCTGGTAGACAAATGTCCGGCCGTTGAGAAATTCAACGCGGTGAAAGGTTTCCTGAACCTGAGCATCGCCGACAACGCCTGGCTGCAACTGCTTCAAGCCATCGACAAGGACGAGCACTTCGGTTTGCAGTCCGTGCACGAGGGTTCCCCCCTCGTGATGATTGAATACTCGTCGCCCAACACCAACAAGCCCCTCCACTTGGGCCATGTGCGCAACAACCTGCTGGGCTGGAGCCTCGCACAGATCATGGAGGCCAACGGCAACCGCGTGGTGAAGACAAACATCGTGAACGACCGTGGCATACACATCTGCAAGTCGATGCTGGCCTGGCAGAAATGGGGCAATGGAGAGACTCCCGAAACGAGCGGCAAGAAGGGCGACCACCTCATAGGCGACTACTATGTGGCCTTCGACAAGCACTACCGTGAGGAGGTGAAGGCATTGGCCGCCCAGTTCGTGGACAGCGGTCTGCCCGCTGACAAAGCCGAAGAAAAAGCCAAGCTGGAGGCTCCGCTCATCAAGGAGGCTCACGAGATGCTGGTGAAATGGGAGCAGGGCGACGCCGAGGTGCGTGCCCTGTGGGAGAAGATGAACAGCTGGGTGTATGCCGGCTTCGACGAGACCTACAAGAAGATGGGTGTGTCGTTCGACAAGATATACTATGAGAGCCAGACCTACCTGAAAGGAAAGGCGAAGGTGGAGGAAGGACTGGCCAAGGGCCTCTTTGAGCGCCACGACGACGGCTCTGTATGGGCCAATCTCACCAGCGACGGCCTCGACCAGAAACTGCTGCTGCGCAGCGACGGCACCAGCGTCTACATGACGCAGGACATCGGCACGGCCGAGATGCGCTACGAGGACTACCCCATCGACAAGATGATCTACGTGGTGGGCAACGAGCAGAACTACCATTTCCAGGTGCTCAGCATCCTGCTCGACCGCCTCGGCTTCAAATGGGGAAAGGAGCTGGTGCACTTCTCCTACGGCATGGTGGAACTGCCCAACGGCAAGATGAAGAGCCGCGAGGGCACCGTCGTCGATGCCGACGACCTGATGCAGCTCATGGTGGATGATGCCTACCAGACATCGATGGAGCTGGGCAAGTTTGACGACATGACCGAGGAGGAACGTCGCGAGATAGCCCGCATCGTGGGCATGGGCGCCCTGAAGTATTTCATCCTGAAGGTCGACGCCCGAAAGAATATGCTGTTCAACCCCGAAGAGTCGATTGACTTCAACGGCAATACCGGCCCCTTCATCCAGTACACCTATGCACGCATCCGCAGCATCCTGCGCAAAGCGGTGGAAAGCGCTCAGCTTTCGGTTCTCAACGCTCAGCTTTCAGACAAGGAAGTAGAGCTGATTCAGAAGATGAGCGAATACCCTGCCGCCATAGAGCAGGCTGGCAAGGACTACTCGCCCTCGGGCATCGCCAACTACTGCTACGAGCTGACAAAGGTGTTCAACCAGTTCTACCACGACTACTCCATCCTCAACGAGTCCGACGAGCAGAAAAAGGCCGTCCGCCTTGTACTGGCCAGAAACGTGGCCAAAATCATCCAGAGCGGTATGAGCCTGCTGGGCATTGAGGTACCCGAGCGCATGTAATATGCCCATGAAGAAGAATACGCCCAGCCTGGACCTGCTGGAGTTTGTCGAAACACAGATACTGCCCCGCTATGCGGCATTCGACAAAGCCCATAATCTGGAACATGTCACCCGTGTCATCCGGCGCTCGTTGGAGCTTGCCTCCCGCACGGGAGCCGATACGGACATGGTCTATGCCATTGCAGCCTACCATGACCTGGGCATGGAGGGGCCTCGCGCCGTCCACCATATTACGGGCGGGCAGATACTGTTGCAAGACTCTCGTTTAAAGCACTGGTTTTCAGACGAGCAGATAAAAATCATGAAAGAAGCGGTTGAAGACCATCGTGCCTCTGCCGCACGCGCTCCGAGAAGCATCTACGGGAAGATTGTAGCCGAGGCCGACCGTGACATCGTGCCGGAGCAGGTGTTCCGCCGCACGGTTCAGTTCGGACTGAGCAACTACCCCGAACTGGACAAGGAGCACCAGTGGCTGCGCTTCCGCGAACACATGGATCAGAAGTATTCTGCCAACGGCTACATCCGTCTGTGGATTCCCGGCTCACCCAATGAAGAGAAACTGAAGGAGCTGCGCAGCATCATTGCCGACCCTGTGGCACTGCGCCGCGAGTTTGACCGCTATTTCGAGGAGGAAAAGACAACGACCAGCGGCAGGTGATCGCTGAATCCGTGCTGATAGCTGTAGCCTTGAAATGTGCGGCGGGGCTTCCATCCACCGTATGTGCCCTCTTCCTCAAGCAGGAAGGGGGCATCGTTGATATAAGTACTGTCCACACGGGAGACGAGCGGCGCCGACAACAGCACATGGTCGATGGAACGCCATTCGCCATGATAACGGTAGGTGCCCTTGGCGAGACCCTTGGCTCCCTGAGCCTTACTGGTGACATTGTGCAGGCCGGCCTTCTCCAAAAACTGAAGGGAAGGACTGTCGGCATAGTCGTTGAAATCGCCTGCCACCAGGACGTTCTTCCCTGCTAGAGGAGTGAGGGCTGCGAGCAGCACCGTCATGGCCTGCCGTCGGTGGGGCCGTGTCTCCAGCTCGCCGTTATAGCGGCTCGGCGCATGGACGATGAACACATGGAGCGTGTCGCCAGAGGCGGTTTCCCCCTGTACATAGAATATATCGCGCGTAGGACGCATGTTCTCCAACGGAGGCACCGTCAAAGCGTCGTAGCACAGCGGACGGAAACGGGCGGGCTGGTAGAGAAGTGCCACGTCCAGCCCGCGCACGTCGGGCGACTGGGTCATCAGGTATTCGTAGCCTGCACCCCGCAGCAGCGAGCGGCGTGTCAGGTCACGCATCACCGTATCGTTCTCCACTTCGACAAGAGCCACCAGGTCGGGCAACTGCTCCGAGCACGACAGTATTTCCTGGCCGATGCTATTCAACTTTCGCCAGTAGCGCGTGCTCGACCATCGCCGCTCACCCGCTGGCGTAAACTCCATGTCTTCCTTACCCTCGTCGTGCTGACAGTCGAACAGGTTCTCGCAGTTCAGCTCGACAAGGGTCTGCGCCCCTGCGGAGCTAAATGGCAAATGATAAATGATAAATGATAAAGCCAGCAGCAAATATCTTCCCGCTCTCACTTCGGACTGAAGTTTATCATTTACCATTTATCATTTATCATTTAGGGCAAAGCCCGACTAGCACACCTTCTCCAGTCGCTTCATCATGGCGAACATGAAGATGGCAGCTACGAGACAGACGGCGAGGAAGACGCTCCAGCACACCCAGAGGGGGACAGCACCCCAGAGCAGGCCGCCCACGACGACGAGCTGGTTGCCGATGGCCGTTGCCACAAACCAGCCGCCCATCATCATACCTTTATACTTGGGAGGAGCTACCTTCGACACAAACGAGATGCCCATAGGCGACAACAGCAGCTCGCCGAAGGTCAGGATGAGGTAAACACCAATCAGCAGGTTGGGAGTGACATCGGCCACATGCATGCCCACGGGGTTGCCATCGGCATCCATCTCTGTCTGCGGCAAGGGCAGGTCGAAGGAGAATACCATCATCACGGCATAGGCAAGAGCTGCCACGAGCATGCCGTAGGCTATCTTTCGCGGAGCCTTGGGCTCCTTACCCTTGGCGGCCAGCGAGCCGAAGATGGCCATCGACACAGGTGTCAATGCCACCACATAGAACGGGTTAAACTGCTGGAAGATGGGAGCCGAGATGCTCACCTCACCAGTCAGGCGGTAGTATTTCCACACGAGCAGTGCCAATGCCACCACGATGACGGCTGCCGAGATGCCCTTGCCCTTGGCGGTCTTGCTCTGGAACAGCGAGAAGCCGGCATAGACTATAAAGATGATCAGCACCAGGTTCCACACGTCGAAGGCCATGCTCTCCAGACCCTCGGACGAACGTGCCGTGAACTCATCGGCAAAGTAGGTCAGCGACAGGCCATTCTGGTGGAAAGCCATCCAGAAGAAAATGACCACTGCGAACACCAGGCACAGGGCCACGATGCGCTGTTTCGTCTCTTCCTTCGACAGCTCTTCGGCAGCGGGTTTGCCGCTGCTCACGGCCTGGGCTTTCTTCCCGCCTTCCGTGTGACGGAACGTGCTGCGGAAGAAGTAGTAGATGGCGATGGAGAGAATCAGCGACGCACAGGCCACGGCGAAAGCAAAGTGATAAGCCTCACCGGGAGCGGTGTAGCCCAGGTTGTTATAGGCATAGTCGGAAATCTTGATGGCTGCCGTCGGAGCAAACAGCGCACCGATGTTGATAGCCATGTAGAAGATGGAGAAGCCCGAATCGCGCTTGTCGGCATACTGCGGGTCATCGTAGAGGTTGCCCACCATCACCTGCAGGTTGCCCTTGAATAGTCCAGTTCCAAAACCGATAAGCAACAGAGCGCCCAGCATGACAATCAGCGCCGTCTGGTCGCCACCGAGAGGTACCGAGAGCAGCAGATAGCCTGCAAACATAATGATAATGCCCGTTGTCACCATCTTACCGAATCCGAACTTGTCGGCTAGAATACCGCCAATGAGCGGGAAGAAATAGACCAGCATCAAAAATGAGCTGTAGATAGTACCTGCCACACCCGGCGTCAAGCCGTAGTTGGCTCTCAGAAACAATGCGAAAACGGCTATCATCGTGTAGTAGCCGAATCGCTCACCTGTGTTGGCCAATGCCAACGCAAATAGACCTTTGGGTTGTCCTTCAAACATGTTTTTTTATGGTTTTAATGATTGTCTGCGGGTTTTGCAAGGGCAAAGGTAACACTTTTTTTCCAATCTGCCAAAAGATTCAGTAAAATATAGAAGGAAAAAGTTGGAGGCGTTTACGTTTTTTTCACAGAATAATGATGGCCGTTCGGTAAATAATTCGTATATTTGTCGACGAATTGCCGTACATACTTTAGAGATCTATTATAATAATCACGAATAAAACTAAAAACCTATGGCAGCAATTATTTCTGTTATTCCCATTGCGTTGCTCTTCATCCTGATGATGGGCCTGAAGATGTCGGGCTGGAAAAGTGCCCTGATCACCCTAGTCGTCACTATCCTGCTGGCGTTGTTCGCAGCCCCAGCCTTGGACATTGTCCCGGAGAAATATGCCGGGGCGAGCATCTATGGCATTACTGCCTGGTCGGTGGTGGAAGGCTTGCTGAAGGCCTGCTTCCCCATCATCCTGATTATTATCTGTGCTATCTTCAGCTATAACATTCTCTGCGAGACGAAAGAGATAGAAACCATCAAGGCACAGTTCATCCAGCTGACACCCGACAAGGGGCTGCTGGTGCTGTTGCTGACGTGGGGCTTCGGCGGCGTGCTGGAAGGCATGGCAGGCTTCGGCACGGCCGTGGCCATTCCGGCAGCCATCCTCATCGGCCTGGGCTTCAAGCCGATGTTCTCGGCTGTCATCTGTCTGGTGGCGAACACGGTGGCCGTGGGATTCGGTGCCGTCGGTCTGCCCGCCACGACGCTGGCCAACCAGGTGGCCGACGGCACTGCCTCGCCGGAAATGCTCAGCGAGGTGGCCACTTTTATTATTATGCAGCTCTCGCTGATGTTCTACATTACGCCGTTCCTCATCCTGATGATGACCGACCGCAAGAAGATTGTGAAGAACATTGGCATCGCCCTGTTCGTGGGTACTTTCTCCATCATCGTGCAGTTCTGCTGCGCCCATTTCCTCGGCCCGGAGACACCAGCCATCCTGGGCAGTGTGGCCGCCATTATTGCCATGCTCATCTACAATAAGCTGTTCATCCATGACGAGAATCCATCCGACGAGGTCTTCGTGGAGAAGAAGAAGTTCGGTATGGCAAAGACGCTGAAAGCATGGAGTGTCTATGGTCTGATCATCTTCTTCATCCTCATCAGCAGCAAGATTGTGCCGCCGGTGAACGAGCTACTGAAGTCGACGCTCGTCACGAAGTTCGATATGCCCGTTGTGGGCAACACGTTCTCCTTCGGCTGGCTGAGCAACGCCGGTCTGATGATATTCCTTGGTGCTGTCATCGGTGGCATGATTCAAGGACTGAGCTTCGGCAAACTGATGAAGATGCTGGGCAAGACAACGTATAACCTGCAGAAGACGGCACTGACCATCTGCTGTCTCGTGGCACTGGCCATGCTGATGAACAACACGGGCATGACGCTCGCCATCGCCACTGGTCTGGTTGCCCTTACGGGTCCTGTCTATCCGTTCTTCGCACCGCTCATCGGCAGCATCGGCACATTCGTTACGGGCAGTGCCACGTCGGCCAACATTCTCTTTGGCAAGCTGCAGGCGGCAGCTGCCGGACAGCTGGGGCTGGTGAACGACGGAACGTTCTTTGGCATCAGCGGTAACGAGACTAACTGGCTGGCCTCGGCTAACTGCGCCGGCTCTGAGGGCGGCAAGCTGCTCTCACCGCAGTCGATAGCCATTGCCACCGCTGCCTGCGACATGGAGGGACAGGACGGCGACATCATGCGGAAGACCATGCCCTTCGCCATCTTCTGGATTATGATGAACGGTCTGATGGTGTTCCTGGGACTGCACGTCATCTGATCTTTTGCAAATGAACCGATAAATCGTAAATTGAAAAACTGTAGATAAATGAAAGTAGGACTATTTATTCCCTGCTACGTGGATGTGGTCTACCCCGAGGTGGGCGTGGCAACCTATAAGCTGCTGCGCCATCTGGGGATTGACGTAACTTATCCAGAAAAGCAGACGTGTTGCGGACAGCCTATGGCCAACGCAGGGTTTGAGAAGCAGGCCATTCCTCTGGCCGAGAAATTCGAGGAGAAGTTCAAGGACTTCGACTATGTGGTGACACCGAGCGTCAGCTGTACAGCCTTCGTCAAGTTGAACTACGCCAGGCTGCTCAACCACGAGTGCGAGACGGCCAAACGGTGCATGGACGTGGTGGAGTTTCTGCATGATGTGGTGAAGCTGAACCGCCGTCTGGGTACCTTTCCCCACAAGGTGAGCCTTCACAACTCTTGTCACGGTGTGCGCGAGCTGGGGCTATCGTCACCAAGTGAGGAACATGTGAAAAAGTTCAATAAGATAAAAGACTTGCTGCTGCTCGTCGACGGCATTGACGTAGTGGAGCCGGAGCGTCCCGACGAGTGCTGCGGCTTCGGCGGCATGTTCAGCATCGAGGAAACCGCCATTTGCGCCCAGATGGGCAAGGACAAGGTAGAGCGCCACATACAGACCGGTGCCGAGTACGTGACAGGCCCTGACTGCTCGTGCCTGATGCACATGGCTGGCGTGGCCAGGAAGCAAGGGCTGAACATCCAATTCAAGCACGTCGTCGAGATTCTCGCGGCGGGGCTTTAATCTCGAAAGAACGAAATCTCGAAATAACGACATTTCGAAATCCCGAAATCTCGAAATCTCGAAACATCGAAATATCGAAATACCGAAATATCGAAAAAAGAAAAATCATGAGTACAGCACATAGTAAAGCAGCCAAGAAGTTCTTGAAGAACCAGACATATGCCCATTGGCACGATGCCACGTTCTGGGCTGTGCGCACCAAGCGCGACAACATGGCCTACGGACTTGATGAGTGGGAGCAGCTACGCGAGAAAGCCAGCGCCATCAAACGCCACACCATCACCCATCTTGACGAATACCTTGACCAGTTTGCCACCAAGGCCGAAGAAAACGGCTGTATCGTTCACTGGGCGAAGGATGCCACGGAGTTCAACGAAATAGTCTACGGCATCCTGAGGAACCACAACGTGAAGAAGATGGTGAAGTCGAAGTCGATGCTCACCGAGGAATGCGAGATGAACCCATATCTGGAGGCAAAGGGCATCGAGGTGGTGGAGACCGACCTGGGCGAGCGCATCATCCAGCTAAAGGGGCAGAAGCCCAGCCACATCGTAATGCCCGCCATCCACCTGAACCACGACGACGTGGGCGAACTGTTCGAGGAAAAGGGAATCTCCAATGAGAAGGGCAACCACGACCCCACGTTCCTCACCTACAGGGCACGCCTCTCCCTGCGCAATGAGTTCCTGACCGCCGATGCAGGCATGACGGGTGCCAACTTCGGCGTGGCCGAGACTGGCGACATCGTGGTGTGCACCAACGAGGGCAACGCCGACATGTCGACATCCTGCCCTAAGCTTCACATTGTTGCCATCGGCCTGGAGAAAGTCATCCCCAACTACGAGTGCCTTGCCGTGTTCCAGCGCATGCTCTGCCGTGCCGGTACCGGCCAACCCACAACGACTTACACCAGCCACTTCCGCAAGGCCAGACCTACTGCCCACGAGATGCACATCGTGCTGGTGGACAACGGACGCTCTGACTGGATTGCCAATCCGGAGCATTGGGAGGCCCTGAAGTGCATCCGCTGCGGCTCGTGCATGAACACCTGTCCGGTATACCGTCGCTCTGGCGGCTACTCCTACAGCTACTTCATCCCTGGCCCCATCGGCATCAATCTAGGTATGCTGCGCGACACACAGGCCCATTCAGGAAATGTCTCGGCCTGCACCCTCTGCCTCAGCTGCCAGACCGTCTGTCCCGTCAAGGTGAACCTGGGAGACCAGATCTACCAGTGGCGTCAGCAGCTAGACGACTTCGGCACCGCCAACCCGCAGAAAAAGCTGATGTGCAAAGGCATGACAACGCTCTTTGGCTCGCCAGGCATCTACAACCTAGGTACCAAACTTGCCCACTGGGCAAACTACATCCCCTCACCCCTCATCAACTGCGGTCTGAATCCCTGGGCTGAAGGCCACTACATGATGAAGTTCCCGAAGAAGCCGTTCCACGAAGTCATCAAGGAATTATAGTGTAGAAAAGGCGAATTATCGAAATGACGAAATATCGAGATGTCGAAATATCGAGATGTCGAAATATCGAAAAATCGAAAAATCGAAATAACGAAACACCGAAAAGAAACTATGTCAAGCAAAGAAGATATACTGAAGAAATACCGTGCCAACGTGCGCGAACAATATGACATGCCCGATCTGAGCGACATCAAGGCTATCACCTACCCCAATCCGTTGCTCCAGTTCACCACGATGAGCAAGAACGTAGGAGGGCAAGTCGTGGAAGTGGAAGAAGGGCGCGACATCAACGACCTTATCCGCGAGTTGTATCCCGATGCCAAGGAGATAGCCTCTAACCTGCCTGAAATAACCATTGCCACCCGCAATCCCGACAATGTGGGCCGTGCCCGCGACCTGAACGGCACCGACGTGGGTGTGGTGCGCGGCATGTTCGGCGTGGCGGAGAACGGCTGCGTGTGGATTCCCCAGCAGATGAAAGAGAAGGCCGTCTGTTTCATTTCCGAGAACCTGGTCATTCTCCTGCCGAAGTCACAAATCGTGAACAATATGCACGAAGCCTACCGGCGTCTGAGCGAGCGTGATCCCAAGTCAGGACTGGATCTTTTCGACCAGTACGGCTACGGCACATTCATCAGCGGGCCTTCGAAGACTGCCGACATCGCACAGGTGCTCGTCATGGGTGCACAGGCCGCCCGCTCGGCAACCATCCTGTTATTGCCGGAATAGATACATCATTATTGTATTGATGAAATATAGCAATTGGGGATTTCCCGGACTATCCGGAAAATCCCCAATTACTCTTCATCACTCCTGTTAAGCAGATGGAGTTTCCTTCTTCTTGCGGGGAGCTGCTTTCTTGGCGGGTTTCTCTGCCTTTGGAGCCAGTGCTTCCAGCTTTTCGAGTTTTGCTTTCAGACGGATGATTTCCTTGTCCTTCATCTCTATTTCGTCGCCCTGATTACGGATGGTAGTGAGCAGCGAGTTGAGCTCCTCGTTCTCAATCTCCAGCGGATAGAGCGCATTGACACGGTTGATGAAGTCGCCCAGAATATTCATGTAGTTGGTGAAAGCGTCGAACGGCCCGCTGTAGATGCCGCGATCCAGTCCCACATTCGAGGGCTTGGTAGTCATAAAGCGGAAGTTGTTTGAAGCCTGCAGGTAGTCCCAGTCCTGCATGATGCGCGGATCGTCGGCAATGAGCAGGCGGTCGGCAACGGAATAGAGCTTCTGGAAAGCCTCGCGCTGCATAGCATTACCCAGCCAGCAGCTGACATCGCGCTCCTCGTCGACCCAGCTCAGCGTGTCGGGCACATCCAGCTGGCTCACACTCTTCACCTTCGAGCAAATCTCGGTGGGAGTGGAGAAGGTGATGCCCTTTTCACGTGCACAGGCAGGCAGGGCATGGATAAACTCAAGGATGTTGGAGCTGAGGGGCTGTGCGATGCCGAGTGCCGAGAGCTCCATGAAGATGTTGATGATCTGCTCTTCCTCGGGCAGACGGGCGATGCGGTCGATGTAGTTATCGGCAAACAGGGGATAGCCGTCCCACTCGGGATTGTTGAAGCGCAGGGAGATGTCGTCTGAGAACTCTACGTCGCGCAGCAGCAGCTTCAGGCCGGGAGCCTGGTTGCAGTGATAGACATAGTGCGGTGACTTCCATCCGAGCACATGCTTGGCTCCCTCAGTCAGCATGCCCTTGAAGCCCAGGGCAGCAATCTGAGCGCCGATGTCATCGCTATAGATCAGCGACGAGTTGCGTGCCACCTTCGGAGTCTGTCCGAAGTATTCCTTGATTTTGTTCACCTGCTTCTTCATGTCGCGTGCAAAGCTGTCGGGATTGGCCAGCGACGAGAGTCCGTGGCTGTAAGGCTCGGCCAGGAACTCCACGCAGCCTGTCTCGTTGAGCTGTTGCAGCTTCTCCAGCACTTGGGGAGCATGCATCTCCAGTTGCTCGATACCTGTTCCGCTGAGCGAGAAAGCCACCTTGAAGTACTGGCCATTCTCCTTGATCATCTGCTCCAGCGTATTAAGGGCAGGCATATAGCTACGCTCTGCGATGTCGCTGATGCTACGCTCGTTCTCGTAGTCATCGTAATAGTAATGGTCGGTACCGATGTCGAAGAAACGGTAGCGCTTCAGATGTATAATCTGATGTATCTCAAAATATAAGCAAATTGTTTTCATAATTGTTTTTCGTTTTTTCGATATGTCGTTATTTCGATAATTCGATAGCTTATGCGGTTTCCCATCCGAGGGTACGGCGATAGAGCGTGCGGATCCAGGTGCCCACCTTCTCCCAGGTTATCTGGTCGACTTCCTTCTTGCCTTCCTCCTTGAGGTAGTTGAAGAGCGAGTCATTGGTGCAGATGCTGTAGATGGCGTCGGCCAAGGCATGGATGTCCCAGTAGTCCACCTTGATGCAGTTTTCGAGAATCTCGGCGCAGCCGCTCTGCTTGGAGATGATGCTGGGCGTGCCACATTGCATGGCCTCCAGCGGCGAGATGCCGAACGGCTCCGACACGGAGGGCATGACATAGACATCGGAGTCCTTCAGGCACTCATACACCTGCTTGCCGCGCATGAAGCCGGGGAAGTGGAAACGGTCGGCAATGCCACGCTCGGCAGCCAGATAGATCATCGCATCCATCATGTCGCCCGAGCCAGCCATGCAGAAACGCACGTTGCGGGTGCGATGGAGCACCATGTTGGCAGCCTCGACGAAGTATTCGGGACCTTTCTGCATGGTGATGCGGCCCAGGAAGGTCACGACCTTGTCCTTGCCCGTATGGTCGGGGCGCGGGATGGCCTGATACTCGTCGGGCAGCGGGTAGACAGCATTGTGCACGGTGAAGCACTTGCGGGGGTCCTGATGATACTGGTTGATGACCGTCTGGCGTGTCAGCTCCGACACACACATGATGCAGTCGGCCCAGTCCATACCGTTCTTCTCAATGCTGTAAACCGTGGGGTTCACCTTACCACGTGAGCGGTCGAAGTCGGTGGCATGCACATGTATGCACAATGGCTTGCCGCTAACCTGCTTGGCATGGATGCCTGCGGGGAAAGTCAGCCAGTCGTGGGCATGAATGATGTCGAACTCCTCGGTGCGGGCCACCTGGCCGGCAATGATCGAGTAGTTGTTAATCTCTTCATGCAGGTTGCCCGGATAGCCTCCAGCAAACTCCATTGCGCCCAGGTCGTTGACGTTCATATAGTTGAAGTCGGCATAGATGTGCTCGCGGAGCCTGAAATAATAGTCGGGATCCATAATGTTCCCCACCCTGCTCTTCACGTAGTCATAGTCCACATCGCGCCAGGCAATAGGCACGGCATTCATGGCCACAATGCGGCAGGCATGCTGGCTCTCATCGCCGAAAGGATGAGGCAGACAGAGCACGGTCTCTATATCTCCCTGAGCTTTCAGACCCTCGGAGATACCGTAGTTAGCGGTGGCGAGTCCACCGAACACATGAGGAGGATACTCCCATCCAAACATTAATACTTTCATAGTCGTACCTCCTTATTTATTTTTGATACGAATATTTATCCAGCCGCCTCATGGTGCGTAGAATCTCAGCCACGTTCATGGCAAACGACATGGCGCCGCGTCCATGGAAGGGCGGATTGCCGTCGAAGAGCTCGGAGATGGTGCCCAGGGCATGATAGTCAATCTCATCCTCATAACCCACCATCTGACGCTCGATGAACGACAGGCGTGAGCGCTTGTAGAGCTTCAGACATGCCTCCATGTAGAAGCCGCCCAGCCATGGCCAGGCCGTACCCTGATGGTAGGCATAGTCACGCTGCGTCTGCGGGCCTACATACATGGGGTTGTAGCCACCGCTCTTCGGCGACAGCGAGCGAAGTCCTTTCGGCGTGAGCAGCTCGCGCGTACATATATCTACTACGCTCTTCATCTGCTGCTGTGAAAGCGGCGAATAGTCCAGCGCCACAGCAAAGATCATGTTCGGACGCACGCTCCAGTCCATCATGTTGCCGTCGACATAGTCGAGCAGATAGCCGTACTCGTTGACAAACGTCTCTACGAACGACTGCTTGGTTTTCTGAGCCTGTGCCTCCAGATAATCAGCATTCTTCTGGTCGCCCTTATCGGTAGCCATCGAGGCGCAGAACTTCAGGGCGTTATACCACAGGGCGTTGAACTCTACGATGTAGCCCGAGCGGGGCACCACGGGACGCCCGTTGGCCGTGCTGTTCATCCACGTCACAGCGCGGTCGCGCCCGTTACTGTAGAGCAGGCCGTTTTCATCGAGGCGCAGGTTAGGATGCTTGCCGTCCTCAATGAAGGTAACGATGTCCTGCAACAGACGGCCATACATCTCAAACGCCTTTTCGCGGCCAGCATACTTCGCATACTGCTGAATGGCCCACACAGCCCAGAGAGGTACGTCGGGCTGCTCCATCTCGTAGATCTGCACCGTCAGCGGCTCTCCGTTCATAAACTCACGCAGTCCGCGCTCTGCCGTCTGCATCACCAGCTCGAAATAGTCCTGCTCGTTAATGGCCAGCGTCAGGCCGGGCAAGGCGATGAACGTGTCGCGTGCACGGGCCTTGAACCACGGATAGCCGGCCAGCAGGTAGCGGTCGTCGTTGGCCTTGCGGTTGTGGAACTGATGGGCAGCCGTCACCAGGCAATGGTAGAAGTTGTCGCGTGGCACACGATCCTCCACCTCTTCCTGGAACAGCTTCTTCAGTGTCGTTGTCTTCACCTGTGACGTGGAGCCACTGAAGACGATGCTCTCGCCCTTCCTGATGTTCATCTCGAAATAGCCGGGTACGTAGAGGTCCTCGTTCGAGGCGTAGCCACGCTCCTGCTCCTTCGGGTACTCAATGCCGCGATACCAGTCTGGCTGGAACACGAACTCGTTCTTCTTCGAGAACTGCATGTAGAGATCAGGATAGCCGGCATACATGCACGTCTTGATGCCCCCGTCGACGGGGGTGTACTCACGGCTGGCCACCATGTTCTCGTGCGTGAACTGACGCACGGAGCGGAAAGCCAGGAACGGACGGAAGCGGAGCGTCGTAGCAGAATGGGCATCCTCCAGCGTGTAACGGATGAGGATGCGGTCTTCATAATGCTGGAAGACCACTTCTTTCTTCAGCACCACACCACCCACGCGATAGGTTGTCGTGGGCACCAGCGAGGCGTCGAACTCACGGATGTACTTGTGTCCCTTCGGACTGAAATTGTTGCCCTGATACTTATGGAGGCCCAGGTTGAACTCTGCCCCGTGCTGAATCACCGTGCAGTCGAGCGACGACAGCAGAACGTGGTTCTCGTCGTCAAGCTCCGGCACGGGAACAACAAGCAAACCGTGATACTTACGCGTGTTACAGTCGACCACGGTCGACGCGCTGTAGGCACCACTGCGGTTTGTGCGGAGCAGCTCGCGACGCAGACTTTCCTCCAAGTTAGTCATCACGGCTTTCTCGAATCGCAAATAACTCATAGTTCCTATTTTAGGTATTTAAACAAATTGTTTTTTTACTGGCTTTTAGATTTGCTGTCAAAGGTACGGATTTTTTTGCAGACCACAAAGGAAATAAGATTCTTTAACATACAAGATATGCCATTGCGCTATCAACACGTACCAGGCCTACACGCCTAACAGACAATTAGGTCATCCTGAACCCATCTTATTTTCAGAAGGTTACAAACGTATACCATTATGAAGCGGTTTGCTTCACAGCATGATGAAAAAATACACGCCTGGAAGGAAAGCCCCCACTTAGGAAAAACTAGCGTATTTTCCAAATGGCATTCGGACACAGCTACAGAAAAACTCGACAGTGGTAAGATATGCTAGTCAGTTGGTGCCATACTTTAGCTACTCAGGAATCATGCCATACTCCGAAACCAATAACCGGCACATCAAATTGGATACACTACTTTCTTTATGCGCGTGCGCGTAATAAAGTGGGAAAAAAGGAGCTACAAGCGCTACTTTGGCACCTAACCTGTTGGATTGCAATTAATTATTTGTAGCTACAAGCCGCTATTTGGCGCTACTCTTGTAGCTACAGTACCTGCGACTGGCTATTTCCGCTAAATTCTCTAGAGAATTTAACCAAAAGGTGCCTCCGTTTTTCAAAATACTAACGCCGTTTGGAAAAATACGAACGCCGTTTGGAAAAATGCGAACACCGTTTGGGGAAATAGTGCCACCGTTTGGAAAATACTAACGCCACTTGGGAAAATACTAACGCCGTTTGGAACTGTAGCTACAGGAGTAGCACCAAAAAGTGTATTGTAGCTACCGACAACTACTTGCAGACCAGACGATTAGACACCAAAGTAGCGGGAGTAGCACCTAAAAACTTTACGCGCGCGCGTACATGCGCGCATATATCATCAATGTTTTAACTTGAGAAAGACGAATTAAATGTTTGCGACCCTGCTTCTATTCGTTAGCAGGACTGCGAAGTCTAGAATAAAAGATAAAATAAGAGGTAAACTCTGTTTATACAAAAAAAGGAAATGAAAAAGATGGCTATTTAGGTAAAAAATCGTACCTTTGTATCCTGAAATATAAAATACAGCAAATATGGCAACGAAGATTACTACAACAGAGAAGAAAGGTGGAAAAACGAATAAGACGCGTAAGGACAAGTCACATGCAGTGAGGATTCCAAAGATTTCTTGGTTGGTGAAGCCTGACAGGATGACGCTTGAGGAGTGGCAACGGTTGCTGCGCAAGCAGGTTGCAGGAGAAGAGGTAATGAACGTAGCAGCTGTAGACGAGAAAAATCTCCCTGGAGAATATGAGGTGAAGAACCCGCAGACGAAGCAGGTTTATAAGGTAGTATATCGCGGAGATGGTAGTCCGTGGAACTACTGCTCGTGTTTGGACTTCAAGACAAATCATCTTTGCACGTGCAAACATATCGAGAAGGTGAAGCTGTGGATTGCCGAGGAACAGAGCGTGAGAGGCAGGAGGGCTGCCTTCCGCCCGAAGGTGCATACGGAATTGCCTGCCTATACTTCTGTCTATCTGTCATACACCAACGGCCGCCAGGTGAAGATTCGCGTGGGCAGCGACCACCATGAGGAGTTTATGCGGCTGGCAGCACAGTACTTTGATGCCGAGGGGGTGATGTTCCCGTATGCATACGACAACTACGACAAACTGCTGATGCAGGCGGCGGAGATTGACACGTCGTTCCGTTTTTACCAGGATGCCATCGACTTCATTCTTGAGCAACGTGAGCATAAGTTCCGCCAGCAGCTCATCAGTAAATACACCGACGCGCGGCTCGACCAATTGCTCACCACGCCCCTCTATCCCTACCAGAGGGATGGCATCCGCTTCGCTTTCGAGCGGGGAAGAAGCATCATTGCCGACGAGATGGGACTCGGCAAAACCATTCAGGCCATAGGCACGGCTGAGCTGCTGCGACGCGAGGGTCTGGCGGAACAGGTATTGATTGTCTGTCCCACGTCGCTGAAGTATCAGTGGCAAAGAGAGATAGAACGGTTTGTGGGAGCGCAGCCACCTCGCCAGCAAACGATGCGGACAGGGACGTCCGCACTCCCTGAAAAGCAACCCCTGACCCTCGTCATAGAGGGCAATCCACTGAAGCGCAAGGAGCAGTATGCCTCAGACGTACCTTACAAAATCGTATCCTACAACTGCATGTCGAACGACGTGAAGATGTGGGGTTCGCTACAGACAGAGGTACTCATCATGGACGAGGTGCAGCGCCTGAAAAACTGGAAGACGCAAATCTCAATGGCCGCCCGGAAGGTGCGCTCCGACTACGCCGTCATTCTCTCAGGTACGCCCTTGGAGAACAAGCTCGAAGAGCTCTACTCCGTCATGGAGTTCGCCGACAACTACTGCCTCGGTCCCTATTGGCAATTTCGCGCCAACTGCATTTTGACCGACGACGGCGGCAAGGTCATCGGCTACCAGAACCTGAACAAAGTAGGCGAGGCTGCCCGTGAGCGACTGATTCGCCGCACGAAAAAGCAGGTGGCCCTGCAGATGCCAAAACGCACCGACCAGAACCTCTTTGTACCCATGACGAATGAACAGATGGGCATCCATGAGGAATACAAGCAGAGCGTGGCCAACCTCGTCTACAAATGGCGAAAGATGCACTTCCTGTCAGAGAAAGACCGCCAACGGCTGCTGCAGTTCCTGTCGATGATGCGCATGGTGTGTGACTCCACCTATATCCTCGACCAGAAGTCGCGCTACGACACAAAGGTCGCCGAAACGATGAACATCCTTCAATCCGTCTTCGACAACGGCGACGAGAAGGTGGTTATCTTCAGCCAATGGGAACGCATGACGCGCCTCATCGCCTACGAGCTCGACAAGATGGGCGTCGGTTACGAATACCTGCACGGTGGCGTGCCCTCTGCCAAGCGGCGCGACCTCATCAGCAACTTTACCGACAAGGCCGAATGCCGTGTGTTCCTCTCCACCGACGCGGGCAGCACGGGGCTCAACCTGCAGGCAGGCAGCATCATGATTAACCTCGACCTGCCTTGGAACCCGGCCGTCCTTGAGCAGCGCATCGCCCGCATCTACCGCCTTGGCCAGGAGCGAAACGTGCAGGTCATCAACCTCGTCTCCCGTGGCACCATTGAGGAGGGCATGTTAGGAAAGCTACGATTCAAGACCGCCATGTTTGAAGGCGTGCTCGACAACGGCGAGGACACCATCTTCCTGGGCAACGAGACGAAGTTCACCGCGATGATGGACACGCTCGGCGAAGTGTTGGAGGAAGAAAAACAGCCAGTCGATGTGCCCACTGAGACCGAGGAAGCCACAAACGCTCCTTCATCGGCACCGTCCATGCCCGTCGGCTTCCCCGACAGCGACACCGCCAACGAACCAGAACCACTCAAGGATGCCTCCACCGATGCCGAACCAGCTGCGAACGTGCCCGCCGGTTTCCCCGACGGGGATGACACCGACGAGACGGCCACCAATAAGGAAGCATCTCTCAAGAACTACGAAGGCACCCATTCGGCACCCCGTCAGCCACAGGAACTCGTTGCCCAGGGCATATCATTCCTCTCTGGCCTTGCCCAGACCCTTCAGTCACCCGAGGCTACACAACAACTCGTAGACACCATCGTCGAGACTAACGCAGAGACCGGAGAAAGCCACCTACGCATCCCTGTCCCCGACAAGCAGACCGTACAAAACCTGCTCGCCTTCGTTGGCAAGTTCTTCGGCCATTCATAAGATACAAATAACTAAAATAAAGCAATAATATAGCAGTTGACCTATTTGTGTGCAGTCGCTCCCCTAGGAATGCGGCATGCGGAGTATTTAGCTCCTGGTCAACTGCTATATTGTTGCCTAAAATAATCTCACCGTCTTACGACAGGAATCCCAGCAGGGCACCTGCTGCTACTGCCGAACCGATAACGCCAGCGACGTTCGGTCCCATGGCGTGCATGAGCAGGAAGTTGTGGCGGTCGTACTCCAGGCCCATGTTGTGGCTGATGCGTGCAGCCATAGGCACGGCACTAACGCCGGCATTGCCAATAAGCGGGTTGATTTTCTTGTCCTTTGGCAAAAACAGATTCATCAGCTTCACGAAGCAGACGCCGCTGGCCGAGGCAATGGCAAAGGCAAAGGCTCCGATGGCAAAGATGAAGACAGTGTTCAGCGTGAGGAACTCGCTGGCCTGCGTGGAGCAGCCTACGGTAAGTCCCAGCAGCACGACCACAATGTCGTTGAGTGCCGTGCCGGCTGTCTTCGCCAGACGGGTGGTCTTACCGCTTTCTTTCAGCAGGTTGCCGAAGAAGAGCATGCCCAGCAGCGGCAGTGCCGACGGCACGATAAAGGTGGTGATGAGCAACCCGATAATGGGGAAGAGGATGCGCTCAGTCTGGCTGACGTTGCGTCCGGGCTTCATCTTGATGACGCGTTCCTTCTTCGTGGTGAGCAGGCGCATGATGGGTGGCTGGATGAGCGGCACAAGCGCCATGTAGCTGTAGGCGCAGACGGCGATGGCTCCCATAAGGTTGGGACTCAGCTTCGACGAAAGGAAGATGGCCGTGGGACCGTCGGCACCGCCGATGATGGCGATACCTGCTGCCTGATTAGGCTCGAAGCCCAGGGCGAGGGCTATCATGTAGGCTCCGAAGATGCCGAACTGCGCAGAAGCTCCAATGAGCATCAGCTTTGGGTTTGCCAGCAGTGCAGAAAAGTCGGTCATGGCACCTATGCCCAGGAAGATGAGTGGGGGATACCAGCCCTGGCGCACTCCCTGGTAGAAGATGTTCAGCACGGAATTGTCCTCGTAGAGGCCAATCTCCAGTCCAGCATCGCTGCGGAAGGGAATATTGCCGAGGATGATGCCCAGGCCGATGGGCACGAGGAGCAATGGTTCAAAGTCTTTCTTGATGGCCAGATAGATGAACACTGCCCCGACCACTATCATGATGAGGTTGCCTGCAGTGGCGTTGGCAAAGCCAGTGTAGGTAAGAAACTCATTGAAGTTATTGGCTATGAATTCAAACATTGTTCTATGCCCCCTAAATGAGGGGGAGGGAGGTCTGAACAAGCGAACCAGACCTTTTGGGGTTGTTGTTTGTTATTGATGTTGTAGAGAGTCGGGGGGCTGCGCCTGTTCAGGCCCCTAACTTCCTTGGCAAATGGGGCTTATGCGATGGTGAGCATGACAGCTCCTTCCATGACGGTGTCGCCTGGCTTGACGAGAACGGAGGTCACCTGTCCGGCATATTCAGCCTCGATGTTGTTCTGCATCTTCATAGCCTCGAGCACTAGCACGATGTCGCCCACGTTCACCGTCTGTCCAACCTGTACTTTCACATCGGTGACCGTGCCGGGCAGCGGAGCCTTCATGGCATTTCCTGCTCCGGCGGGAGCGGCGGGAGCGGCAGGAGCTGCGGGTGCGGCGGCTGCAGGTGCCTTGGCAGGAGCTGCAGCTGCTGCAGCAGCAACGGGGGCAGCAGCCGACGCCTGCATCCTAGTGGCAGCCAAAGCGGGATGCTTGGCGGCATTGATGGGTTTCTGCATCTCTATTTCAAAGGGGATGCCGTTGACGTTGACACGGGCAATCTTGCCTTCTACCTCGGCGATTTCCACTTCGTAGTCTACGCCTTTCACTTTATACTGATACGTTTTCATCTGTTATAATTTCGATTTGCGGTTGTTCGATTCTCGTAAATAGACCTAATGTAGCTGGGGTGTTGTGGGGATAGTCGGCGCGTTGTGGTCGGTGGGACGGACAGGGTCATGCCAGTGGGTCATCTGGCTATATTCGTCGTCCCAGCCTGTATCCTTCGACTTGATGGTGATGACACCGCTCTCCACATCGTGGATGTCATCCTCATACTGGCGCAGGGCCAGTCCGATGACTGCCATGTAGACTTCCATGTCGACACCCTTCAGATCGAAGCCTTCCTGGAGGATGTTACCTGTCTTATGGGCCACTTCCGCCGTCTTCTCCACCGTTTTCGTAATGGGCTTGATGGGCTGTTTGTTTGCCACCTTCTTCGCGGTGTCGAGATGACGCATCACCATGCCGAAGACGGTAAAGAACAACCAGAGCAGCGCCAGGCAGAGGAAGACGATGCCCATGGCCATGATGGCCATAGCGAAACCGTAAGGATCCTGCTCCTTGAATTTGTCGACACCTGTCTGTGCCTTCTCTTCGCTGGCTGTGTTCTCGATGCCCGGAGTCACCTGCTGAGCGTTTCTCACAGCCCATCCCTTGCTTACGCGAGCGTAGGAGCAGTCGGTAGCAAGCGCCGGGACGGTGACAGAGTCAATGAGTTCCACGCCATTGCCATTGTAGAGAGCCACCCAGACAGCAGCAGAGTCGGGGATGGCGACCGAAAGATGCAGCTTTCCCTGAACGGGACTGCTGTTGCCAAAGAGCACCAGATGCTGGCGGGCTCCCATGTTGGTGCGCACATCGCCACTGGGGATGATGCTCATCAGCTTGATGCGTTCGGGTGCACTCAGGCTCTTGTCGAGTACTTGGCGGTTGGTGGTGATGAACATGCCGCGCACGTTATATGTGCTGAACGACGTGTTCTCCAGCTCAATCCAGGCTTCGCGCTGTCCGAACTCATCCACGACGCTATTGGCATTGCCGGTAAGCACCTCGCTGATGACAATATTCTTGGCTCCCTGGCCCATCATCGTCTGCGAGGTAGTCAGCAGCAATGCTCCTAGCAGTAGTTTCAAGTTGTTCATTTTTATTTATGTGTATTATTATTGTTTATTATCCACAGAAGAAAAGCACGATGAGCTGTGCTGTGAGGATGCGGAGGAACATTGAAAGCGGATAGACCGTAGAATAGCCCACTGCAGGAGCCTCCTTCGAACAGATGCTGTTGGAGTAGGCCAAAGCAGGCGGGTCGGTATAGGTACCCGAAATCATACCGGCAATGGTAAAGTAGTTGAACTTGAACCGGACACGGGCAATGGGTCCCACTATTAATATAGGTATTATAGTAATAAGGAAGCCCGTAAGCACATAGAGCAGTCCGTCGCCCTCCATCACGGTCTCAAAGAAGCCTGCACCGGCCTTGATGCCCACAGAGGCAAGGAACAGCACGAGGCCTATCTCGCGCAACATCATGTTGGCCGAGGTAGTGGTATAGGTCACCAGCTTAATCTTATAGCCGTAGCGACCAATGAGAATGGCAATGATGAGGGGGCCGCCGGCAATGCCCAGCTTCATGAGCGGCATACCGGGAACGAAGGGCAGCGAGCCAAAGATGATGCCCAGGAAGATGCCCACGAAGATGGTGGCGATGTTAGGCGCGTCAAGCCGCTTTACAGAGTTGCCCATCATGTTGGCCACACGGTCGACAGCGTCTTCCGGACCTACCACCATGATGCGGTCGCCCACCTGCAAAGGCAGCGACGGCGAGGCGAAGAGGTCCATCCCATGACGGGTGACACGGGTGACATTCACGCCATAGACGCTGGAGAAATGCATCTGTCCGAAGGACTTGCCGTTGATCTTCGGATTGGTGACGAGGATTCGCTTGCTTACCATAGGCTGGTCCTGCTGCTGCCAGTCGACTTCAATGACAGGACCGATGAAGGCCACGATAGCCTCCCAGTCGGCCTCGGTGGTGACAATGCTCAGCTGGTCGCCAATGTGGAAGATGGTGTTGCGGTTAGGGATGCTGACATGACCCTCATGCAAAATGCGGGAGCACACAAAGTCACGGTTCAGGAAGTCGTGCACCTGCAACAGTGTACGTCCTTCCAGGTACTGGTTTGTCACCTCAATATGCATCTTGTGGGGCTTCTGCGTAGCCTTGGCTCCCTCCTGGGCGGCAAGTGCTTCTTCCTCTTTCTCCAGCCGCACCTTACAGATATAGCGGACAAGGATGATGGCACCGATGATGCCCAACACGCCGAGGGGATAGGCACAGGCGTAAGCGGAGGCTATCTGAGGAGCCTCGTCGCCATAGACGGTACTGAGTGCCTCGTTGGCAGCACCAAGACCAGGGGTGTTGGTCACAGCACCATAGAGCGTGCCCACCATCATGGGCAGGGCAGACTTGTCGCTAGTATCGAAGAACAAGAAATAGCAGCCGAACATCACAAGGATATTAAGCAGGATGGCCGTAGCTGCCAGACCGTTGAGCTTGATGCCAGCAGTGCCGAAGCTCTCAAAGAAGCCCGGTCCCACCTGCAAGCCTATCATGAAGACGAAGAGGATGAGACCAAAGTCCTGGATGAATGTCAGGATGTCGACAGGAGCCGTAAAGCCGAAGTGTCCTGCCACGATGCCTGCAAAAAGGACAAAAGTGACACCAAGCGAGATGCCATAGACCTTAATCTTGCCAAGGTAGACGCCAACGGCGATAACCAAGGCATAGAGCAAAGCGATGTGCGCTATGGACTCCGTATTCGTGAAGAGGTTAACCAGCCATTCCATAGACTACTTCTTAAGGGCTGCGATAGACTCTTTCAAGGCAGCAATTTTCTCCTCTGCGTCGCGCTGCTTCTTGCGCTCCATAGCCACAACGGCTTCGGGAGCATGCTGTACGAAACGCTCGTTGGAAAGTTTTTTCTGCACACCATTTAGGAAACCCTCAAGGTGGGCCAGCTGGGCCTCCATCTTTGCTATCTCGGCCTTCACGTCGATAAGGTCGCCCAAAGGAACAGCCAGCTCGTCGGTATCTACCATAAAAGTACTAGCAGTAGGATCCTTCTGCTCCACCACGCTGATGGATTTCAGGTTGGCCATCTTCATGATGACATCGTTATAATCTGCGAACCTGTTCTGGCCGACACACTGAAGTTCAAGCTGTTGCTTTGGAGCAATGTTTTTCAGGCTGCGCACGGTACGCACACCGCTGACTACCTGCTTCACCTGTTCGAAGTCGGCAAGGAGCTGTTGTTCTTCAGCGGGCAAGACGCTGAGCACAAGCTGGTCGCGCATGATGCTCTCGCCGGGCTTACGGTCGTAGAGCGCCTGCCAAAGCTCTTCAGTGATGAAAGGCATGAAGGGATGGAGCATCTTCAGCAGCGTCTCGAAGAAACGCAGGGTGGCTGCGTAGGTCTCGCGGTCGATTGGCTGCTGTACACCATCCTTGTAGGCGGGCTTCACCATCTCCAGATACCACTGTGAGAACTCGTCCCAGAACAGTTTGTAGACTGTCATCAGGGCGTCGTTGATGCGGTATTTCGAGAAATGGTCTTTCAGTTCCTCGTTAGCCTGCTTCAGCTTAGCATCCATCCAGCGGATGGCAGTACGGTTTGTTGCGTTATCAACGCAACATCCAGAACCGTCGGCCACCTGCCAGCCCTTGACCAGACGGAAGGCATTCCATATTTTATTGTTGAAGTTGCGTCCCTGTTCGCAGAGAGCCTCGTCGAAGAGGATGTCGTTGCCGGCTGGGGCAGAGAGCATCATACCCATGCGCACGCCGTCGGCACCGTATTTGTCAATCAACTCAATGGGATCGGGGCTGTTGCCCAGGCTCTTCGACATCTTGCGGCCCAGCTTGTCGCGGACAATACCCGTGAAGTAGACATTCTTGAAGGGGTACTTGCCCATATACTCCTCGCCAGCCATAATCATGCGGGCCACCCAGAAGAAGATGATGTCAGGGGCTGTCACCAAGTCGCTGGTGGGATAGTAATAGTTGATTTCCTCGTTGCCGGGATTGTTGATGCCATCGAACAGCGAAATAGGCCACAGCCAGGAGGAGAACCAGGTGTCGAGGGCATCCTCGTCCTGCCGCAGGTCAGCATCGGTCACTTTCGGATCTTTCTGCTGAGCCAGCTTCAAAGCTTCCTCACGAGAAGCAGCTACCACATAGTCGTCGTTCTCATTATAATAATATGCTGGGATACGATGTCCCCACCAAAGCTGACGGGAGATGCACCAGTCCTGAATGTTCTCCAGCCAGTTTTTATAGGTATTGACATACTTCTGAGGGTAGAACTTCATTTCTCCATTCACCACTGGCGGAAGGGCAATGTCAGCAAAGTGCTGCATCCTCAGGAACCACTGCAACGACAAGCGCGGCTCGATGGGCGTGTCGGGATTGCGCTCGGAATAGCCCACCTTGTTGGTGTAGTCCTCAATACGCTCCATCAGGCTGGCGGCCTGCAAGTCTTTGACAATTTGCTTGCGGCAGTCCATGCGATCCATGCCAACGTAGATGGGCGACTGGTCGCTGATGGTGCCGTCGGGGTTGAAGATGTCAATCGTATCCAGATTGTGGGTCTTGCCCAGCATGTAGTCGTTAGTGTCGTGGGCGGGCGTCACCTTCAGGCAGCCCGTGCCGAACTCGATGTCCACGTAGCGGTCTTCAATGACGGGAATCACGCGGTTCACCAGGGGAACGATGACCTTACGTCCCTTCAGCCACTGGTTTTTCGGATCCTTGGGGTTAATACACATGGCGGTGTCGCCCATGATGGTCTCAGGGCGGGTGGTAGCCACAACGGCATAGTAGCCGCGCTCGTCCTTGTGAATAATATTGCCCTCGTTTTCTAGATTTTCCTGATCTTCAAGTGTCTCCAGACCGTCAACATAATATTTCAGGTGGAACAGGTGGCTCTTTTCCTCTTTATAGACGACCTCCTCGGTAGAAAGGGCGGTGAGCGCCTTTGGATCCCAGTTCACCATTCGCAGCCCCCGGTAGATTAGTCCCTTGTTGTAGAGGTCGACAAAGACCTTGATTACGCTCTCCGAACGCTTCTCGTCCATGGTGAACGCTGTGCGGTCCCAGTCGCAGCTGGCACCCAGACGGCGTAGTTGTTTAAGGATAATTCCGCCGTGTTCATCCGTCCAGTCCCAGGCATGTTTAAGAAACTCATCACGAGTCAGGTCGCGTTTCTTAATTCCCTGTTCTGCAAGCTTTTTTACGACCTTGGCTTCAGTAGCTATTGAAGCGTGGTCGGTGCCCGGAACCCAGCAGGCATTCTTGCCTTCCATGCGTGCACGTCGCACAAGAATGTCCTGAATCGTGTTGTTGAGCATGTGCCCCATGTGGAGCACGCCAGTCACGTTGGGTGGTGGGATAACAATAGTATAAGGCTCACGGCCATCGGGCTTTGAGCTGAAAAGTTTGTTGTCTAACCAATACTGATACCATTTACCCTCGACTTCGCGAGGGTCATACTTGCTAGCAATTTCCATAATTCTTTTAAAAGCTTTCTCTTTTGGGCTGCAAAGTTACAAAAAAAAGTGAAAAGTGTATAGTGAAAAGTCAAGAAATTGTTACTACTTTTGATTTTTTTAATTTTCCATGCTCAACGGCTTCACCTTTTCTTGCTCATCCATGCTGCACACATCTCAGCACAACGCTCGCCGTCGACCCCTGCTGAGACGATTCCACCGGCATAACCGGCTCCCTCTCCACAAGGGAAAAGCCCTTGAAGCCTGATGTGCTGAAGTGTTTCTGTATCCCGGACAATACGTACCGGTGAGGAGGTGCGTGTCTCCACGCCGATCAATATGGCTTCATTGGTCAGAAAGCCATGAGCCTGACGGCCAAATTGGCGGAAGCCCTGCTGTAGCCGCGATGCGACAGAGCCAGGCATCCAGAAATGGAGGGGCGATGCGACAAGCCCAGGCGCATAAGAGCTTCGTGGAAGGTCTGCGCTCAGACGGTTGTTGACAAAGTCTGCCATGCGCTGGGCGGGAGCCGTCTGTTTCATGTTGGCCTGCTGCCAGCACAGTCTTTCCAGATTCTCCTGATAGCGCATCACACACAGTGCGTCGTCACCTTCAACGTCTTCCGGCCGAATCTCCACCACCATACCTGAATTGCTCCATTGCGTACCACGGCTGGCAGGACTCATGCCGTTGACCACCACCTGCTCCGGTCCTGTTGCGGCTGGTATGACAAAACCGCCGGGACACATGCAGAAGGAATAGACGCCACGCCCGTCGACCTGTGTCACAAAGCTGTATTCGGCAGCGGGTAGCCATTGTCCCCTACCCTCCTTACGATGGTATTGTATCTGGTCGATGAGCTGCGAGGGATGCTCCAGTCTTACACCTACTGCAATACCCTTTGGCTCTATCTCAACCTTTGCTTCATTCAAATACCTGTAAACATCTCTGGCAGAGTGACCTGTAGCAAGGATAACGGGTCCGAAAAAATCTTTTTCATTGGCCGCTGGACATTGACCACTGATGATTTCTTCTGCCACCACTCCAATAACATCATCCGCAGAGGAATGGTCAATGGACCATGGTGAGTGGCCGATAATAAGTCTCGTCATCTTTGTCTGGAAGTGTACCTCTCCACCACTTTTGATGATGGTGTTGCGCATGGCCTCAATCACCTGCGGTAGACGGTCGGTGCCAATATGTGGATGGGCATCGGCAAGTATGGCTGTCGAAGCCCCGTGTTGGCAAAACACATTCAGGATTTTCTCTGTGTTGCCGCGTTTCTTGCTTCGGGTGTATAGTTTGCCGTCGCTGTAGGCTCCGGCCCCACCCTCACCAAAACAGTAGTTGCTCTCCCCGTCCACCTGCTGGGTGCGGGAAATGGCGGCCAAGTCTTTCTTTCGTTCATGCACATCCTTGCCTCGTTCCAGCACGATAGGCCGCAGGCCCAATTCTATGAGCCTCAAAGCGGCGAACAGCCCGCCTGGCCCTGCCCCGACAACGACAACTTGGGGCTTGTCGGAAACGTCAGGGTATTCAGTATGGACGTACGCGTCATCCGTTGGTAACTCGTTAATATAAAGCCTGACCTTCATATTAACATAAATAGTACGCTGTCGGGCGTCGACGGAACGTTTAAGTATCCGTACCCCCTTCAATGCACTCATGGCAATGCCCTTCTCGTCGGCAATGTATTCCCGTAACCGGTCAGAGTCGGCCGCAACCTGTGGCAGCACTCGAAGCTGTATTTCCTGTAACATGATGCAAAGGTAGCAAAAAGTTTGGAGCTTTACAAACTTTTTGCTACCTTTGCACCCTGAAATCGAAAAAACAACATATTATATAATGAAAGTAATGAAATTTGGCGGAACGTCCGTAGGTTCCGTATCAAGCATTCTCAACTTGAAGAAAATGGTCGAGACAGAGGCTCGGACGCAACCTGTCGTAGTAGTTGTCAGCGCACTTGACGGCATCACCGACAAGCTGATTGCCACGTCGCATCTAGCCCTGAAGGGCGAGGAGCAGTGGCGCGATGAGTTCGATGCCATCGTGGCTCGCCATCACCTGATGATCGACACGATTATCAGTGAGAACAAGCGTGCCGCCCTGCTCTGCAAGGTCGATGCGCTCTTCGAGCAACTAAAGAGCATCTACTACGGCGTGTTCCTCATCCATGACTTGTCGAAGAAGACCGAGGACGCCATCGTTTCCTACGGCGAGCGCCTGTCGTCAAATATCGTGGCAGCGCTTGTCGACAACGGCATACGCATGAACAGCCGTGACTTCATACGCACTGAGAAGAAGACGGTGGTGAGTACCAACAGCCATGTCAAGCACGTCCTCGACTCAGAGCTGACCGCCCAGTTGGTACGCGAAGCCTTCCGTCCCGTATGTTGCGTTAATAACGCAACAAACAATACGATAGCCGTGGTGCCAGGCTTCATAGCCCGCGACCGCGACACCCACGAGACCACCAACCTTGGGCGCGGTGGCAGCGACTACACCGCCGCCATCATCGCTGCCGCCCTGGATGCTGAGGCGCTGGAGATTTGGACGGACGTTGACGGCTTCATGACGGCCGACCCCAAGGTCATCAAGAGTGCCTACACCATCAACGAGCTTTCCTACGTAGAAGCAATGGAACTGTGTAACTTCGGCGCCAAGGTCATCTATCCCCCGACGATATACCCTGTATGCGTAAAGCATATTCCCATCAAGGTGAAGAACACCTTCAACCCCGATCATCCAGGTACGCTCATCAAGGACACCATCGATGACGACCTGAAGCCTATCAAGGGTATCTCCTCCATCAAAGGCACTACGCTGATTACGGTGACGGGTCTCTCCATGGTGGGAGTCATCGGTGTGAACCGCCGAATCTTTACCACCTTGGCCGACCGTGGCATTTCCGTGTTCATGGTGTCACAGGCCTCTTCTGAGAACTCTACCTCCATCGGCGTGCGCGACGAGGATGCCGCCGCAGCTGTCGAAGTGCTCAACGAGGAGTTCGCCAAAGAGATTGAGACGGGTGCCATGTACCCCATGCAGGCTGAGAGCGGGCTGGCCACCATTGCCATTGTGGGTGAGAACATGAAGCACACGCCGGGCATCGCCGGCAAGCTGTTCGGCACGCTTGGCCGAAGCGGTATCTCGGTGATTGCCTGCGCACAGGGTGCCTCAGAGACAAACATTTCCTTCGTGGTCGACGGCCGTTTCCTGCGCAAGTCGCTCAACGTGCTCCACGACTCTTTCTTCCTCTCGGAATACAAGGTGCTCAACCTTTTCATCTGCGGCATCGGCACCGTGGGCGGCATGCTGCTTGAGCAGATCCGCACCCAACAGCAGATACTCATGCAGAAGAAGCGCCTGAAGCTGAACGTAGTGGGCATCAGCGACGTAGACAACTTCGTGCTCGACCGCGACGGCATCGACCTCGACAACTACGAGAAGATTCTCCGGGCCGGGTTCCCCGCCAATACCGAGCACATGCGCGACGAGATTATCAAGATGAACATCTTCAACAGCGTCTTCGTCGACTGCACGGCCAGCCGCCAGATAGCAGCCCTCTACCAGACCTTCCTAGAGCATAACATCAGCGTAGTAGCAGCCAACAAGATTGCTGCCTCCAGCGACTACGACAGCTACATCAAGCTGCGCCAGACAGCCCGCGACCGAGGCGTATGGTTCCGCTATGAGACCAATGTGGGCGCCGGCCTGCCCATCATCGGCACCATCAACGACCTGTGTAACTCGGGCGACAAGATTCTCAAGATTGAGGCCATCCTCAGTGGCACGCTGAACTTCATCTTCAATGAGATAGCTGCCGACGTGCCCTTCTCAGAGACTGTGCGCCGTGCCAAGGAACAGCGTTACTCCGAACCCGACCCGCGCATCGACCTCAGCGGCACAGACGTCATCCGCAAGCTGGTCATCCTCACCCGCGAGGCCGGCTACAAGGTGGAGCAGGACGACGTGGAGAAGCATCTCTTCGTTCCCGATGACTTCTTCGCCGGCTCTCTCGAAGACTTCTGGAAGCGGCTGCCCGAGCTGGATGCCGACTTCGAGGCACGCAGGAAAGTGCTCGAGGCCGAAGGCAAGCGCTGGCGCTTCGTGGCCACGATGGAAGCCAGCGGCGACCACCAGCTGACCTGTAAGACGAACGTCGCGTTGAAAGAAGTGCCGCAAGGTCACCCCTTCTACGGTCTGGAAGGCTCTAACAACATCGTGCTGCTCACCACCGAGCGCTACCGCGAATACCCCATGCTCATTCAGGGCTACGGTGCCGGTGCCGCCGTCACCGCAGCCGGTGTCTTCGCCAATATCATGTCAATAGCAAACATCTAAAAGCCCCCACCCTCCCCAGGGAGGGGCTTTTAGTATTATCCACAACAAGCTGTTATTCTCCAGTAAACTGAGCAAAAAGGTAATGGATACGACTCATAAGGTAACCGAGTTCCCCTCCTTTGGGGAGAAGCCGGAGCAGGGCTGCAAACACATTATTATATTAGGCGACGGTATGTCCGACCACGCCGTCGAGCGGCTAGGGGGAAAGACGCTGCTACAGGCAGCAGACAAGCCTATGATGGACAGGCTGGCACGCGAGGGCCGTTGCGGTCGGTTGGTTACTGTGCCCGAAGGCTTCCCGCCTGGCAGCGAGGTGGCCAACACCGCCATTCTCGGCTACGACCTGAACGAGGTCTACGAAGGCCGTGGCCCTTTGGAAGCTGCCAGCATTGGCTACGACATGGCCGACGATGACTTCGCCATCCGCTGTAACATCATCACCCTGGAGGACGGGAAAATCATCACCCACAACGGCGGAAATCTGGAGACGGAGGATGCTCGTGTGCTCATCGACTACCTGAACGAGACCCTTGCTGCGCCCATCAACGAGCGTGAAAGAAAACAGCTTGGCATATCAGCTGAAACAAGCTTCCAACGAGTAAAGTTCATCTGTGGCATACAATACCGCCATCTGCTGGTCATCAAGGGAGGCAACAAGCACATCGTCTGTGCCCCGCCCCATGACCACCCCAACGAAGCCTGGCGTCCCCTCCTGGTAAAACCAGAGGAAGCGTCCGTTGTCAGCGGTTTCCCCGCTGACCCCACCGAAGCGTCCGTTGTCAGCGGTTTCCCCGCTGACCCCGCCCGTCTCTCCCCCCAGCAGACCGCCGACCTCATCAACGAGCTGATTCTTCGTTCACAGGACTTGTTGGCCAAGCATCCCTTCAACCTTGGACGTGCCGCCCGAGGCGAGCGCCAGGCCAACAGCATCTGGCCCTGGAGCGGCGGCTACCGCCCCAGCATGCAGACGCTCATGCAGCAATACCCGCAAATCAAATCGGGTGCCGTCATCTCTGCCGTCGACCTCATACAAGGCATCGGCAAGTACGCCGGCTTGCGCATCATCAAAGTTCCGGGAGCCACCGGCCTGGCCAATACCAATTACGAGGGCAAGGCACAAGCTGCTATCGAGGCCCTGAAGACTGACGACTTCGTGTTTGTCCATGTGGAGGCTACCGACGAGGCCGGCCACGACGGTGACCTCGAACTGAAGCTGCGTGCCATCAACTATCTCGACCAGCGGCTCATCCGTCCCGTTGTCGAAGCTGTTGAAAAGATGGGCGAGCCAGTTTGTATAGCCGTGCTTCCCGACCATCCCACGCCAGTGGAGTTGCGCATTCATGTCAACGAACCCGTCCCCTTCCTCATCTGGCATCCGGGCATCGTACCCGACGGCGTGCAACGCTACGACGAGATTTCCTGCGTCAGCGGCGCTTACGGACTGCTCCGTCTGAACCAATTTATTCAAACTTTCATGTCTATCGGCCATTAGGAAACATTTGAAATAGTTTTTCATACATACGGCAAAGTGGGAATCAACTATTTTCCGTAAATTTGCGTCGGATTTTTTTATTAACAAAAACTATACAACCGTATGAAAAACTTTTGCAAGGTGACCCTTGTCGCACTGCTGGCCATGGGCAGCAGTCAAATCACATGGGCACAAGGGCTGAAAGACGCCTACAAGGACTATTTCATGATTGGTGTCGCTGTCAACCAGCGCAATGTGACTAACCCCGAGCAGCAGGCGCTCGTCAAGAGGGAGTTCAACAGCATCACTGCTGAGAACGACATGAAACCCGAACCCACGGAGCCTCGCGAGGGCGAGTTCAACTGGGAGAATGCTGACCGTATCGCCAACTTTGCCCGCCAGAACGGCATCAAGCTGCGCGGTCACACGCTGATGTGGCACTCGCAGATTGGCCGCTGGATGACTGCCGAGGGTACGACCAAGGAGCAGTTCTATGCCCGCATGAAGAACCACATCCAGGCTATCGTCAACCGCTACAAGGACGTAGTCTATTGCTGGGACGTGGTGAACGAGGCCATCAGCGACGATGCCAACGCTACCGACCCCTATCGTCAGAGCGCCATGTACCGTCTCTGCGGTGACGAGTTCATCGAGAAGGCTTTCCAGTATGCCCATGAGGCCGATCCGAAGGCACTGTTGTTCTACAATGACTACAGCACCGTCGATCCCCACAAGCGTGACCGTATTTATAATATGGTGAAGAAGATGAAGGCCAAGGGTATACCCATCGACGGTATCGGCATGCAGGCTCACTACAACATCTATTACCCCTCTGAGGCTCGCCTCGACTCGGCCATCACGCTGTTCAAGACCATCGTGAAGCACATCCATATCACCGAGTTCGACATCCGCGTGAACGAGGAGATGGGCGGTGGTCTGCAGTTCAGCCGTGAGGGTGCCAACGTCACCGACTCCGTCAAGCAGCATCTGGCCGACCAGTATGCCCGCTGCTTCCGCGTGTTCCGCAAGCATAAGGATGTCATCGACTGTGTCACCTTCTGGAACCTCGGCGACCGCGATTCCTGGCTCGGCGCCCGCAACTATCCGCTGCCGTTCGACGAGAACTACCAGCCCAAGCTGGCCTATACCTACATCAAGGACATGAAGGATCCCGCATGGAACATGCCTCCTCGTCCCGCCCGCCAGCCCCGTCCGCAGGGACAGCAGGGTCAGCAGGGTCGTCGTCGCGGTGGCCCCGGTGGCTTTGGCCAGCAGCGTCCCCCGTTCAATCCCAACCTCGCCTTCCCCGAGCAGCCCGGCATCAAGGAGGACTTCGTTCCCTCTGAGCTGAACCAGCCCGGACAGCAGTATCCCCAAGTGAACTCTCAGGGCTATGCCCGCTTCCGCATCGAGGCTCCCGACGCACAGGCTGTCTCCGTCAGCCTCGGTCTTGGCGGACAGGGCGGCACCCAGCTGAAGAAGACCTACGACGGCTCATGGGTAGGCACCACTGCCGGCCCGATGGACGAGGGCTTCCACTATTACCACCTGACCGTCGACGGCGGCACGCTTAACGACCCCGGCACCTGCAACTTCTACGGTTCCACCCGCTGGGAGAGCGGCATCGAGATTCCCGCCCACGACAAGGATTTCTACGCCATGAAGAACGTGCCTCACGGAAAGGTGTCGCAGGTGCTCTTCTGGAGCGAAAGCACCAAGCAGTGCCGTCGTGCTTTCGTCTACACACCGCCTACCTACGACAAGGACAAGAAAGCCAAGTATCCCGTGCTCTACCTGCAGCATGGCTGGGGCGAGGACGAGACCGCCTGGATGACACAGGGCCACGCCAACCTCATCATGGACAACCTGATTGCTGAAGGCAAGATCAAGCCGTTCATCGTCGTATGCACATACGGCATGACCAACAACATTCAGTTCGGCGGCCTCGGTGGTTTCACCGCCCAGGATTTTGAGAAGGTGCTCTGCGACGAGTTGGTACCTTATATCGATGCCAACTTCCAGACCATCGCCAAGAAAGAGAGCCGTGCAATGGCCGGCCTGTCGATGGGTGGCATGGAAACGCATACCATCACGCTGCGCCGTCCTGAAATGTTCGCTTACTACGGACTGCTCAGCGGTGGCACCTACACCCCCGACGAGATCAAGGACAAGAATCAGGTGAAGTATATCTTCCTGAGCTGTGGTTCTAAGGAAGGTCCCGACCGCATCAAGCAGGCTGTGGATGCCCTGAAGGCTGCCGGCTTCAACGCCGAGGGTCATGTCTCAGAGGGCACTGCCCATGAGTTCTTGACCTGGCGCCGCGCACTCCGCCAGATGGCACTGAGCCTCTTCAAATAGTGCCCCACACGCTATCTTCTTTTAATACAAAGAACGAAGAAGCGTTACACGGATTTCACGAAGGATGTCCAGATGAGTAATCTGCCGTCTTTCGTGAAATTCGTGTAATTTGTTGTTTCTGAGAAAATAGGACAGAAGCCACAAAGGCAGTAAAGTTCATTGCTTCTTCAAGAGATAATAGCCACGGCGACCGTTGCTAGAGCCTTGCGGCCATCGGAGGGCCTTCAGTGCAAGACCGAGGCGGGTCAGGTTGGGCACGTCGGAAGCGCGGAGCGTGGAGGCCAGCTCACGCTGAATGGCTGTGACCTGCCAGAAGTGCTCGTGGCTGCGTTCCGGAGCCGGTTCGAAGAATGTGGGTAGCACCTGTTCGATGGCCGAGGGCTGCTGGTACTGCCGGTTGTGCTGCTGTATCTCCTGCTCGTCTTCGGCGGTGAACCACCAGAGACAGCCCTCCTGACTAAGCTCTGCTTGTGCCTGTGCAAACACTTGTTCCCAGCAGACGGAGCTGTCGGTATCAATCATGCCGTCGACAGCGACGCAGAGGTAGCGGCGTGTGCCGTCGCCCGAAGGCAGCGGCGTGGGGTCATTGGTCGTGGCAATGAACGAGGCAAGCCTTTCAGTCATAGTGTACTGGTCACTGCGCATGCGGCGCACCTGCACGTCCTTCTCTGTGAGCAGACGTTTTATTTTCGCCTGTTCGCGAGGTGTCTTGCTGTCGTATTCGTCGATGCACACCAGCCACATGCGGCCCAGCACACGCTCCACCTGCTCGGCATTGTCCATCTTGATGTCGTCCATGAAGTAGTCGCGCAGCTGCGGGGGGAGGATATTGCGGCAGAAGGTGCTCTTCCGCGTTCCCTGATCGCCGATGAGCAATGGCACGAGCGAGTTGCCGTGCAGCCCGCCCATCCCCAGCGCCTGGGCCGTCATGGCGAGCATCCAGCGGTGGAAGTATTCCGGCCAGCGGGTATAGGAGGTGGGCACCCGGCGAGCCATGTCGCCGATGTGGTCGTGTCCGTCCCATGCAGGGCAGGCAGCAAGGTAAGCGCGAATGGGGTGATAGTCGTCAATGGCAGTGTTTTCAAGGCAGAGGCGCATGCCATAGCTCCACGACTCGCCGCCGGCTTTCAGCTGCTCCACGGTGAGATGGTTCAGGTCACGCTCGGTCAGAGGATGCCAGTCATTAGTGGCAGTTCCCTTCGTGTTCTTACGTCGGAACTCGGTAATGCGCTTCATCATGTTGTAGCGAAGGTCGTAACGCTCTGCAAGGAACTGCTCGTTGAAGCGGATCAGACGCTGACGGTTCACGGCGATGGATGGGGCATCGGATGACTTCGTTCCTAATGGTGTAGCAGTCCGTTCCGGACTTGACGGGACTGCAGACAGATGCGAACCCGACGGCGTGGCAGATGACTGCGGCGCAGATGGGGCATCGGTCGACACTGTACTTGACTGCGCTACTGACGGCTGCGGACTCGAAGTGACGGTAATGGTACGGAAGTGGTTGATGACGCGACGTGCGGTCTTACGCAGCATCGTGTTGAGACGGATAAAAAACTGTTTCATAGGTTAAGGGTTTATTGTTTTTCGGCAAAGGTAGCCCACCTCTTGCAGGCTGGCAATGCGTTCACACGAAATTAACGGATGTTTGCCCATTTTAACAGTGCAGACTTCACTCCTTGTTTGTCCGTCATATATAATATGCTTTTTCCGGAAAAACTCTGCAACCCTGCATTCTCTGTGTTCAATATCCTTTTCCCCAAATACTGTCTCCATTTGGAAAAATACGAACGCCGTTTGGAAAAATACTGCCACTATTTTTTTGTCCCAAGCCTTGGGACTTTTCTTCGGTCTCATCCCTCACTCAGTCCGACCTGCTAAAGCGGGAAAAGATGCGATGTCTGGTGCAGGGTTTGTCACCAAGTGTACTACCAGCAACTATTTGGAAATCTGCTACTTGTTCATTAAAAGTGCAGGGTTGCAGAGTTTTGAAGTTTCATAATGATGTAACTAATGGGGCACGTTTCCATCTCACGCTCTCCACTTTTTCCGTGGAAAATTTGGCTGTTCGGAAAATAATGCGTATTTTTGCACGGTGAGTATCAATGATGATGCCATGAGAGGAAAACGTCTTCATCCGAGGTTGAAGTTCCCGATATCTCCAAGGCCCTGAAGCAGTCAGAGAAGACCGCTTATACTGAGGGATAGCTGATAGCTATAAGTAAAACAGCCGAAAAATCGTCGTTGCCAACTACTCCAAATTTTGATGCTAAACAATAATTTAAATGGTATGAAACATTTTCTTTCTTCTAAATTCTGCCAGGGAAGCCGTTGCTTGTTCTTGTTGCTATTGGTAAACCTGTCACCATTGGATGCAGATGCCGACAGCACGAATGAATACTCAGCGAACTCCTCCGACATTAAAGCCGCTGCCCAGGCCTACGAGCTGACCTCCGAGGAGGAGCGACAGCTGACGACGCAGGCCAACGGCTTTGCCTTCCGCCTGTTCCGGCAGACAAGGGGCGATGACAGTCAGGTACTGTCGCCGCTGGGTGTAACCTTTGCGTTGAGCATGCTGAACAACGGTACTGCCGGACAGACGCGTCAGGAAATAAGCCAGGCGCTGGGCTTTGGCAACGCGAGCCTGGATGCTGTGAACGCCTTCTGCCGCAAGCAGCTCACCAAGGGTAATACGCTCGACCCGCTGGCAACCATGCCGCTGGCCAGCAGCGTATGGGTGAACCAGCCTTCCCAGCTGTTGCCCGACTTCAAGAAGACGGCTGCCGACTATTTCGATGCCACGGTGGAGAGCCGCAACTTCACCGACGGACAGACGCTCGCCGCCATCAACCGGTGGGGCAGCAGCCATACCAACGGGATGATTCCCAGTGTGCTGGAGTCGTTATCCCCCTCGGCCGTCAGCTATCTGCTGAATGCCGTCTACTTCAAGGGCACATGGACGCTGAAGTTCGACCCGGCAAAAACCAAGAAGGAGGCTTTTGGCAGCACAGGCATGACGCTGCCGATGATGTACCAGCATAAGAGGGTCTTCTACAAGGAGGATGCCACCTGTCAGGCACTGCGTCTGCCCTATGGCAACGAGTCGTTCTGCATGACCGTCTTCCTTCCCCGCGAGGACAAGACTATCGGCGAAGTGCTCACTCTGCTGGAAAGTGGCCAGTGGGACGACCGCTACAGGCAGATGGAGGTGAATGAGGTCGACGTGAAGTTGCCACAGATGGACCAGACAACAAGCCTGCCGCTCAACGATGCGGTGCAGGCACTGGGCATAAAACGTGCTTTCGACGCAGGCCTTGCCGAGTTCCCCTTGTTCTGCAATCAAAACACATATTTATATATGTTGAAGCAGGATGTCCGGCTGAAAGTTGACGAGGAGGGTACAAGTGCCCAAACCATCAGTGGGGGAACAATCGTGTTCGACCCGCCTGTATACACCTTCCACGCCAACCGCCCTTTCCTTTATGTCATCAGTGAGAAGTCGTCGGGCCTCATCTACTTCATTGGCCAGATGACCGACGGCACGCCGACCGACATCCCGGCAAGCATCAGCGCAACCCCCGTGAGCCACCCTTCTGCCTCCACCCTCTACGACTTGCTGGGCCGTCCCATTCAGGGTACGCCTCAACCGGGCTTGTACATCCGTGAAGGGAAGAAAATCTTAGTGAAGTGACATCGGCCGACGAAATAGTTTTGCGCTGTTCCGGCCTAATGCCTGTAAATATTTACGCTGGAAAGTTTGGTGGTTAAGGAAATTGTTAGTAACTTTGCAGTCGGCAAATAAACAATAAGAACGATGCAAACCATGCATACACGCGAAGAACAGATGCAAGCTTTCGGGCGACTGCTGGATGTGCTCGACCAGCTGCGGGAGAAATGTCCGTGGGACAGGAAGCAGACCAACGAGAGCCTGCGCCCGAACACTATTGAAGAGACCTACGAGCTGTGCGATGCACTTGCCCGGGGCGACCGACACGACACGATGAAAGAGCTGGGCGACGTGATGATGCACCTCTGCTTCTATGCCAGGATAGCACAGGAGCAGGGCGACTTCGACATCTACGACGTGCTGCGCCAGCAGGCCGACAAGCTCATCTTCCGCCACCCACACATCTATCCGCAGAGTCAGGTGGGCCAGGACTGTCCGAAAACGCTGGAAGAGCTAGCGGCAAGCGCCGAACAAAGCGGAAACACGGGGAACTCCGAGACTGCGGCATTCTCCAGCGCAAAGACCGCCGAGCAGGTGCTGCAGAACTGGGAGCAGATCAAGCTGAAGGAGAAAGACGGCAACAAGACGGTGCTGGGCGGCGTGCCAGCAGCATTGCCCTCGCTCATCAAGGCATATCGCATACAAGACAAGGCGCGCAACGTGGGCTTCGACTGGCAGAAGAGAGAGGATGTTTGGGACAAAGTGCGCGAGGAGCTGGACGAACTAGAGGCAGAACTGAAGCGGGAAGACAAGGAGGCATCGACCAACGAACTGGGTGACTTCCTCTTCTCGGTCATTAATGCTGCGCGACTCTACAAGCTTAACCCAGACAATGCCCTGGAGCGCACGAACAATAAGTTCATCAGCCGATTCAACTATATTGAGCAACACAGCATAAGAGCCGGAAAGCCACTGACAGAAATGACGCTGGAAGAGATGGACGAGCTGTGGAACGAGGCGAAGAGAGCGATGAAGAGTTAAGAGTTAGGAATTGAAGTATTTAAAAAAAATTGTTATCATATATGAGGCGTATATCATTTATTAGTTATCCTTTATCTGTTAGCGTGGCATTTTGCTCAATACTCTTTGTGGCAGGATGCGACATGAGAGCACCTTTGAAAGTGGGCTATGAGGCTCCGCCCGATGCTCAGGTCGAGGTAGACTCCGTAATCTATGGTTTCTGCGGCGCAATGTCAACGCAAGACAAGCTGCAACTGATTACATCGACCGACGACACACTCTACATTGACGTGAAGGACGCCCGCAAGAAAGGCAAGGTGATGAACGGATATCAGCGCGGCGACGAGCTGTATGTGTTGCCGGACATCGACCACAACAAGGCACTGATGACCATCAACAAGAACCACCTGCTGGGCAAGTGGGTCATGCCCAGCCCCTTCGACGGCAGCACACCGTCGGGCATCATCCTGAAAGACGGCGGGGAAGCGGAGAACTACGAACAGCAGGGCGACATCGTCTACAAGTCGTGGAACATCATCAACGGCCACCTTCAGCTGACTACCACCCGCGAAGGCACGGACATTTTTGAGACGCAGACATACGAGATTCTCAGGATGACCCTAGACTCGCTCTACCTGCAGAACATCGAAGACCCCGACGACTCTTTCGAATACGGACGATACAAGGCTGAGCAGGAGTCTGTTCCCGACTATGAATTGGACTACGACACTGACGACGGCTATAATCTCTTCTAAATGGAAACCTTTCGTGTTCACATCTTGGGATGCGGCAGTGCGCTGCCCACTATACGCCATTTCTCGTCCATGCAGGTGGTGGAATGCAGGGGCAAGCTCTACATGATTGACTGCGGAGAAGGTGCCCAGCTGCAATTGCGGCGCTCGTCGCTGTCGTTCGAAAAGCTGGGACATATCTTCATCACTCATCTCCACGGCGACCACTGCTTCGGCCTCATCGGCCTTATCAGCACCTTCGGCCTGCTGGGACGTCATGCTGCCCTCCACATCTACGCCCCCGCCCAACTGGAACCCATGCTGAAAGCCCAGCTCGACATGTTCTTCAACTACGACATCGGCTACGAAGTATTCTTCCACCCTGTTGACACCAGCGTTCAGCAGGTTGTGTTTGAAGACAACTCCCTCACCGTGGAAACCATTCCCCTGGAGCACCGCATGCCCTGCGCAGGATACCTGTTCCGTGAGAAGCCCGGCCTGCCCCACATTCGCCGCGACATGATTGACATGTATGGCATTCCCGTGTCGCAAATCAACAACATCAAGGCCGGACAAGACTTTACGCTTCCCGACGGCACGGTGATAAAACATCAGCAGCTGGTGACTCCCGCCGACCCGCCACGAAGCTATGCCTACTGTTCGGACACACGTTACATGCCCGGCCTGCACGAGATGGTCAGAGGCGTCAATACACTTTACCATGAGAGCACATATGCACAGGACAAGCTCAGCAGCGCAGAGAAATACTGTCACTCCACGGCGGCACAGGCTGCAACTGTGGCGCGCGACGCTCAAGCGGGCAAGCTCCTGCTGGGGCACTACAGCGCACGCTATTCCGACGAGAGCATACTGCTGAAAGAGGCCCGCGAAGTCTTTCCAAACAGCTTTTTGACCGATGAAATGAAGGTTTTCGACGTCTAAATGCAAATTTTCTTGCTTTTTATTTGGCAGTAAAGAATAATTTTACTATTTTTGCAGGGTAATTACAAAACTATCGTGCATGATTAAAAAGAAATTGTTCATATTGACGGGTATTGCATTGCTGTCTTTCACCACCCCGGCTTTAGCTGCCAACATGGTGATGGAAATGGGTGTGGCTGAGCAGGTGGACGAGCAGGCTCCTACCATCAGTGTTGAAGGCAACACTGTCAGCGTGCAGAACGCCAGCGGCATGAACCTTGAAGTGGTGTCGCTGACAGGAAGAGCGGTCGCATCCTACAAAATCGAGGGTCCGGCCCAACGTATTGAACTAAATCTGCCTAAAGGGTGCTACATTCTGAAAGTTGGCAAGGTGGTACGCAAAGTCACCGTGCGGTAATCATTCTTGCGAGCATTTTCCTCGCTCTAAACATCTCTGCATGCAAACAGTCCGGCAATGCCGAGGTGGACGAGGCTGAACAGAAACTGGAACAGCTTTACCGACAGCATTTGCTGGACGCGCAGCAACATCTGGACATCATCATGGCTGATGGTCATGATTCGTTGTATGCCGACCGCATGGGCCGACGCTACTACAATGAGGGGGGACAATGGAGATGGATGGGTGCGCCCGGACAGATTGCCCTCTGCGATGCGCTGGACAGCATCATGCACAGCCAAATCAGCGGCATAGGATTTAGCGAAGACGTGTTCAACCTGGCCGACATCGACACCCACCTGGCAGAAATGCACCAGCCTGACTCCGCAAAGGATATGGCACTGAGCATGGCCCGGCTGGAGCACTCGCTGACAAAAGCCTACCTGCGCTATACTATCGGCCAGCGCTTTGGTTTCACCACTCCCTCCAAACTCTTTGGCACTCACGACTTTGATATTGACATCGAGCAGGCTGACAGCGCCTTTGTGGACTACGCCATGAAGCAGCTTGCCGACAAGGAGACGATGGTGAACTTCCTGAACTCGGTGGAACCCACCGACAACGCCTACCAGCAGCTGAAACGCCAGCTGAAACTCGACTCGACCAATGAGGACCGCAACCGCACGTTGTGCAATATGGAACGCCTGCGCTGGCGCGACAAGAAACACGGAAAGGAGACCCCACGCCACATCTTCGTCAATGTGGCAGCACAGCAAGTGTGGGCCGTCAGCCCCGACAGCGTCATCAACATGCGTATCTGCTGCGGCAAGCCCGCCACGAAGACACCGCTCCTCTCCAGCGAGATTCACAAGATAGAGGTGAATCCTGAATGGGGTATCCCGCAGAGCATCATCCGGGGGGAGGTGAGCGGACATGCCGGCGACTCGGCCTACTTCGCACGACGCAATTATTACGTGGTGGGCAGAAACGGACAGCGAGTGAACCCCGGCCATCTATCGCAAGCCGATCTGGCCAGCGGACGGTATTCCGTCAGACAGCGTAGCGGAGCAGGCAACTCGCTCGGACGCATCATCTTCCGCTTCTCTAACAAGTTCGCCGTCTATCTGCACGACACTTCATCGCCAGGGGCGTTCAAGCGCGATACACGCACCGTCTCTCACGGATGCGTCCGTCTGCAAAGGCCATTCGAGATTGCAGAGTTTGTGCTGCCCAATGCCGACCCGTGGCTGCTCGACAAGATGCGCCTCAGCATGGATCTGCAACCCAAGACAGAGCAGGGACGCGAATACAAGCGCACACACGGGGGAGCCATACGCCTGATTAACAACACTGCCGTGGACCCGAAAGTACCTGTGGTGATTGACTACTACACACGCTATCCTAACCCCAAGACCGGAGAGCTGGACACATGGGGCGACCCTTATGGCTATGACAAGATCATCTTGAAGGCCATCAAGCCTTTCCTCCCCTGACCAACCCTGTCAACAGCTTTTAGGAATGGAATCTTACGACGACCAGCAACTCAAAGACATGCTCAAGAACCCTGCGACACTGCGCAGGGGATTTGAGTCAATGGTTCGCCAGTACAGTGAGCAACTATACTGGCAAGTGCGCCGCATCGTCCTCACCCACGAAGACTCAAACGACGTGGTACAGAACGCCCTGCTGAAAGCATGGAGCAACATCGACAGTTTCAAGGGCGACTCGAAAATCATCACATGGCTGTCAAGAATAGCCATCAACGAGGCACTTGACTTTACACGGCGACAGAAGAACCGCCTCACGCTGAGCACCGACGATGAGGACTTGGGACTGGCAACCCGCCTGATGGCTGATGACTACTTCGACGGCGACGAGACAGAGGCTCAACTGCAGGAAGCCATCGCCAGTCTGCCCGACGTTCAGCGCACCGTATTCCAGCTGCGCTACTACGACGAAATGAAATACAGCGACATCAGCCGCATCCTCGGCACATCGGAAGGCGGACTGAAAGCATCCTATCACCACGCTGTGAAAAAAATAACTGAATTTTTCCACCGGCACGATTAAACTATTCTCTACATTTTGCGTCAATAAAGCAGAAAGGACAAAAACTATGACAAACGAAGAAAAATATCTCAACAGCAAACTAGGCAAGAAGAACCCGTTTACTGTGCCCGAAGGCTACTTTGAGCAGCTGACCGCCCAGGTCATGGAGAGGATTGGGGAAGACAACACATCCCTGAAACTGAAATTGCCAGAGAAGAAACAGCAGAAACCTGCCATCATCAAGCAGCTGCGTCCCTGGCTCTACGCTGCAGCATGCCTCTGCGTCGGAGCATTCACTGCCGCCATGTTCTTCAACGACAAGAGCGACAGCACTCAGGGACTCAGGCAGATGGCCACGCTGGAGCAGGAAAACACTAACTACTACAGCGACAGCTACATCGACGAAGAGGCAGACTACGCTATGCTCGACAATCAGGAAATATACGCCTGTCTGCTTGCTGAAATGTAAAAAAGGATAAAGACTATGAAGAAGCTAATCACCATTCTCATGCTTGGCGTGCTGACCATAGGCATCTATGCACAGGATGACAGTCATCAGCAGCAGCGCTTCTCGCCTGAACGGTTTGAGGCCCAGCTTCAGGATTACATCACCAAAGAAGCCAAGCTGACTCCGCAGGAAGCTGCCAAGTTCTTCCCCGTCTACAAGGAGATGCAGGAGAAGCAGCGCGTGGTCTTCGAACGGCAGCGTGACCTGGCCAAGACGAAACCCGCCGATGAAGAGGGCTGCATGAAAGTCATCAAGGAGAGCGACGAGATAGAGCTCGAGCTGAAGCGCATCCAACAGACCTATCACGGCAAGTTCCTCAAGCAGCTGCCTGCCTCGAAAGTGTACGACATCCTGAAGGCTGAACAACGCTTCCTTCGCCGCACGATGAAGAACTGGGGCAGAGGATCAAACGCTGGCCAATGGGGACAGGGATTCCGGCCGCAAGGCTTCGGCCCGCAAGGAGGTAATCCTGGTTTCGGCCCGCAGGGAGGCGTTCCCGGTTTTGGCCCGCAAGGTTTCGGCCCGCAAGGTTTCAGACAGCAGGGCAATGCGCCAAAGAGAGGCGAGCAACGGAAGCCTTAGAAATGAGGCTTGAGGAATACAGTCTCATCGCGCTTCAAGAACGACGACGAAACGACATCCGACTTCAACAGACGCCAGGCAGCGGTATAGGTATCAGCTATACACGCTGTCTGGTTTTCTTTAAGCGTATAGGTACGCCACACACAGACAATAACATCGCTGCTGTCTACCGGCTCTTCTACCTTCTCTAACTTCATATCCACACGCAGCACATCACTTAGGCGCAGGGAGAGGCTGTCAGCCGTCAAAGCCGTCATCTCGCTGCGGCCGTCCAGCAGGTTGGTGATTTCCGCTTTCATGTGCGCCTCCATGAAGTCTATCATGTCCAGACGGTTGTTTTTCGACAAATAAGGCATCAGCGAATCGGGCATTGCCTTGAAAAGGGAGGCCATGTCTTGTTTTTGGGCAAAGCTGCCAAAAGGAACCATGCCTAGTAATATGGCTATAAAAGCTTTCTTCATAATCGTCGGATGTTATCAAATTCCATAGGCAGACGCTTTCCTATGCTGGTGACGATAAGCGATGCCCCTTGGTGGCGAGCTTCTTCGACAAGCATGTCTGCCACGATTTGTGCGTTGCTATCGTCCAGATGGCTGATAGGTTCATCTGCCAATAGGAAATCAAAAGGCTGAACCAACGCACGCATCAGGGCTACGCGCTGCTGCTGTCCGAAAGACATGCGCCCCACAGACACATTGAATTTGTCGGCTATGCCCAGCAGCGCAAACCATTCTTCAATCTGCTTGCGAGTCTTGTGCTTAGTCAGCTTGTTCTTAATCTCCACATTCTCGTACGCAGTCAGCTCAGGGAAAAGACGTAACTCTTGAAACAGGCAACTGACATGTTGCTGGCGCAGGTGCGCCCAATCCGAGACATGATACTCACGGGCATCCTTGCCGTCGAACAGCACCTGCCCGGTATAATCGTGACGGTAGCCTAAAACGTAGCTACAGAACGTGCTTTTGCCTCTTCCACTGTCGGCCTCTATCAGGTAATGAGTGCCCCGCTCGAAAGCAGTCTCTTTCTTCCAGATGTCAGAATCCATAGGATTCTGCGTCGCACTGAATATCTGCGGCAACACGTTCTTAAAGAGTATCTGGTTCATTGTTGTGACAGTTGCATCATCATGACTGCTGCCAGCCCGGCAGTTTCCGTGCGCAGCCGGCTCTTGCCCAAATCGACGGAGACGAAGCCCGCATTGACAGCCATCCGCACCTCTTCTATAGAGAAGTCACCCTCAGGGCCAACAAGCACCAGGGCATCGGTGCAGTCCTTTTTCAGTTCTTCAAAGAGACTTCTTCGCTCCACCTCCTCATAACAGTGGGCGATATAGCGCCGGCCTGCGGAATGGCGGGCAATGAACGTTTTGAAGTCCTGCATCTCGTTGACTACCGGTTTCCATGCCTTTCGGCTCTGCTTCATCGCGGAGATAACAATCTTCTCAAGGCGCGGCGTTTTCACCACCCTGCGCTCAGAGAAGCGACAATTGAGCAGCGACAGCTCGTCGAAGCCAATCTCAGTGGCTTTCTCAGCCAACCACTCCATGCGTTCTATCATCTTGGTGGGGGCAATGGCCAGATGCAAATGTGTCGGCCAAGAACGTTCTTGGGGTAATGACTCCTCTATGGTATAGAAGCAATGTTTACCGCTTGCCATGCTTACAACAGCCCGAAAGAACATGCCCTCACCGTCCATCAGCATCAGCTCGTCGCCCTCCTTCAGCCGCAACACACGTACGGCATGGGAAGCCTCCTCCTCAGGAAGCTCATTGAGGGCAGCAGCCTGCGGCACGTAGAAGTAGCGTTCCTCTTTCATGTCTTCCTGCGCTTGATTTCGTCGCGAAGCTGGGAGGCCAGTTCGTAGTTCTCCTCCTCCACAGCATTCTTCAAAGCAGCCTTCAAACGTGGCGTATCCATAGAATTAATTGGGATAGCCACGCCGGTGGCATGCTCGTCGAAAGGAACGCTCTGACGATTCATCAGCCGTTCCTCTATATAAAGAGGTATATGGGAGATAATACTCAGCAATACGGCATCGCTGGTCCGCACACGCACGGAGTCGCCGCTTTCCAAATCCATCAGCATCACCTGATACTGGCCATCGTAGACACCAACAATCATCATCTCGTAGCGCGAGGGCAGCAGCTGGAGAAGGACTTCGGGCAACATGGTCCGGCACACTTCGCGATTTCCTTTCAGGCGCATCAGCAGCTGGCGCGTCATCTCAGCATCGCACACTACGGACAACGCACGTTTCCGTGCCTCGTCGGTCAGCAGAATCACCGACAGCTCCTCGCTGCTCATGATCTGCTGCATGTTTTCGAATCTTAGTAGTATGCGACGCACCTTGGCTTTTCGTTTTACGGATTATAGATTCATTGTCCCCCTACCCTATTACTTCTCCGGCTTGAACACCAAGGCGAAGGATACGCCCACTACTAGGGCAAAGGCAGCAAAGATGAACCAGCAGGTCTGCCACTCACCCAGCAGGAAGCCACCTTCCCACTGGCAATAGTGGTTTACAATGGCACCGGCAATAAGTGTGCCGATAGTAGCTCCCAAGCCGTTGGTCATCATCATAAAGAGGCCCTGGGCAGAAGCCTTCACCGAAGGCTCGCATTCCTGGTCGACAAAGATACCGCCCGACACGTTGAAGAAGTCGAAGGCCACGCCATAGACAATACACGACAGGACAAAGAGCAGCACGCCCGGCATGGCGGGATTGCCTATGCCGAAGAAACCAAAGCGGAACACCCAGGCGAACATAGACATGAGCATAACCACCTTTATGCCATAGCGCTTCAGGAAGAACGGTATCATAAGAATACACAGTGCCTCGCTGATCTGCGAAAGAGAAGTCAGCAGGGTGGCATTATTGGCGGCAAAAGTATCTGCAAAGGCAGGATTGCCCTTGAAGCTGGTGATAAACGGACCAGCATAGCCATTGGTCACCTGCAGGCACATGCCCAGCAGCGCGGAGAAGATGAAGAACAACGCCATCTTCCTACGCTTGAACAGCTTGAAAGCACTTAAGCCAAGCGACTCGGTCAGCGAAGCGGTCTGTTCCTTTTTGCCAAGACGGCATTCAGGAAGAGAGAAGCAGTAGGCACATAGCACAAAACTCAAAATGCCCGACACGAAGAACTGCATATAAGTGTATTGAAACTTATGCGTGTTGTCAGCCAGAGTGAAAGAGAAGGCACCATCATCCCAGACAGCACAATTAACAAACCACATGGTGGCAATGAAGCCCACGGTACCCAGCACGCGGATGGGCGGGAAGTCCTTCACCGTGTCCATACCGTTTTCTTTCAGGATGGTAAAGGCAGTGGTATTGGCCAAAGCAATTGTAGGCATGAAGAATGCGACACTCAGTGTATACATGGAGATGAAAGCCGACTTATTGGGCAGTTCATTGCCAAAACCTGCCGACATGCCCATCCACCAACAGCACAGCATAGCGGCGCCGGCCACAAGGTGGCACAAGCCCAGCAAGCGCTGCGGCTGGATATATTTGTCGGCAACAATGCCCATCAGTGTTGGCATGAAAATGGACACAATGCCCTGAATGGCATAGAACCAGGGAATTTCGTTACCCAAGCCTGCAACGCCAAGGTAGTTTCCCATACATGTAAGGTAAGCTCCCCAGACAGCAAACTCCAGGAAGTTCATAACAGACAGACGTACTTTCAAGTTCATAATTATCCGGTTTTAGTTAATGATCATATTATTATAGTACGCGCGCAGGAGCCTTTTCTCGTCGCGTCGCAACACTATCTGTCCTGGCATCCACTCTGTGCAGGCTATCTCCTGCGTCAGCGGGAACCAGCGTACCACTTCTCCTTGTTGAATCTCTACTACCGACAGAGTCTGTCGGGAGTTGTCCTCCAATACTATCTCGTGGGATGCTATCCGTCGCATAACCTTCCTCCTTCGTATGGAAACGTATTAATTGAACACTATTCAGAAACAGCAGGCGGGTGGACGTAGATGCCTCATTACCGCCATCCAAGTAGAAGAACCCTCTGATGGAACGTATGTCCCTGAGCGTGTCCTCGGGCACGCGGAGCTGACTCAAGCCCGAAACTGAGAAATGCAGATTGCGGCTGACCACCGTATCTTCATATTCCACGGCGATGTACACGACACTGCTCTTACTGCCTGTCTGAAACATGTAGTCGCTCATGAACATCATCATCAGAGCGTCACCGCGTCTGAAAGTGGAGTCGGCAGTAATGTTAAATTCCCACCGGTTATATGGCGGGACAGGCATGAGAACGGCCGTAGTACGGTCTACCCAAATATTCGCCGTGTCGCCGTCTGCCTTGTACGAGGCGAACTTTCCTATTTCGCCTTCCGAGGCTCCCAGCACCAATGCCTGCTCATCGAGTCTCTCTGACACACGCTGAAGAATGGCGTCGAAACGGTCGGCACGGGAATAATAGTAGACCAGCGACGAGTCAAATTCAGCCTTTGTCACGCCATGTTTCTTGAGCGCGGCTTCGGTATAGAGCGCAAATCCATATTCCTGGTTAACGCCTTGCTCGCTGGCTGTGCGCTGGGCTAGTGCCTTTGCCAAATAGTAATCCACAAGTATATCTTCCATGTCGTCGGGCTGGATATACTGGCTCGGCGTGCCCGGCTTGCATGCTGCCATCAGCAACAGCACTCCCACGACCATCAGTGCTGTGGTTCTATTCACGTTTCAGCGATATAGCGGATAGTTCTTTCCTGTAGAATAGCAGTAGTGCCACCACTGCAACCGATATGCTTGAGTCGGCGAAATTAAACACGGGACTGAAGAAAACGAACGGTTCACCGCCCCAGAAGGGCATCCACTCAGGCCATGTAGTCTGGATGATGGGAAAATAGAACATGTCCACAACCTTCCCCATGAGGAAAGGAGCATAGCCATTTCCCAGTCCCACCCAGTGACTGACACTGTAAGGCGTAGAAGCTTCAAAGCCCAGACCGTAGAACATACAGTCGATAAGATTTCCTGCAGCTCCGGCCAGCACCATCGACAGAAATACGATATAGCCCCAGCGAGCCCGCTTTCGGGCCTGCATCCAAATATAGTACCCCAGGAATCCTATGGCAACCACACGGAACAGCGAGAGTGCCAGCTTCGAGCCAATCTGCATGCCCCATGCCATACCATTGTTTTCAATGAAAGAAATGTAGAACCAATCGGTGACACGAATGCTCTCATGCAGCTCCATGCCGGTCTTTACCAAGACCTTGATAATCTGGTCGGTAAGCAGGATGGCAAGCACCAAGAGTACTGCCACCCGCCCGCGAGTAAAAAATGGTTTAGCTTTCAACTCTTAATTACCAATTTCCAATTCTTACCTGCGCCTTTTCTCCAGTTCTTTTGACTCTACGCTAAGCGTGGCATGAGGCACGGCACGCAACCGCTCGGCAGGAATGAGCTTACCCGTAATGCGGTCAATGCCATAGGTCTTGTTGTCAATACGTATCAGGGCAGCCTGAAGTCCCTGGATGAACTTCTGCTGACGGGCAGCAAACTTCATCAGGTCTTCCTTCGATTGTGTCTCGCTGCCTTCTTCCAGGGCCTTGTAAGTTGGCGAGGTGTCGTCCACATCGTTGGAGTCACGGTTTGTCAGCGAGTCCATCATCTGGTCATAGTCTCGCTTGGCCAAGGCCAGTTTCTCATTAATAATCTGACGGAACTCCTCGAGTTCCTCGTCAGTGTAGCGTGTTTTCTCTGACATAATAATGGTTAGGATTTAGCTATCTTAATGTTTAGTTTCAATTCGTCTACTTTAACTTCAGTACCTTCCTGATATTCGTCAATTTCAATCTGAGAACCGTCAGCAAAGCCTTCGGTACAAACGATGGCATCGGCAAGAACTTGCGTCTTTACATAGTCGCTCCACTGTTCCAAAACCTCAACCATCCTATCGTTACGGGGCATCTCCACATTGATGCGATCGGTAATTTCCAGGCCGCTCTCCTTACGGATATTCTGTACCCGGTTGACCAATTCACGTGCCAGCCCCTCAAGTCGGAGTTCCTTTGTGATGACGATATCCAAAGCCACAGTGAGTGCGCCCTCGTTGGCCACCAGCCATCCTGGAATATCCTCGCTGATGATTTCCACGTCGACGGCTTCTACGACAAGATCCTGCCCTTCCACCTGAATACCTATGGTGCCCTGCTGTTCCAGTTCTGCAATCTGTTCCTGTGACAAGGTGTCCATTGCGGAAGCCACACCCTTCATCAGCTTTCCGAACTTCTTGCCCATCGTGCGGAAGTTACACTTCACCTTCTTGACGAGAACGCCCTGACCCTCAACGAATTTCAGATCTTTTACGTTCACCTCGCTCATGATGAGTTGTTTCACAGCCTCGATATACTTTTTCTGCTCGTCGGTGGCAGGAATCATGATGCTCTGTAGCGGCTGGCGCACCTTGATATTCACCTTGCGGCGCAATGCAAGCACCATCGAAGTGATTTTCTGCGCCATCTCCATGCGGGCCTCGAGGTCGGTGTCGATGAGCGACTCATCGGCCACGGGGAAGAAATCCAGATGCACAGAATCTTTCTCTCCTCCCAAGTCACGGTAGAGACGGTCAGCATAGAAAGGAGAGAAGGGAGCTATCAGCTTGGCTACTGTAATCAGGCAGGTGTAGAGCGTATCATAGGCAGAAAGCTTGTCTGCATCCATCTCCTTACCCCAGAAGCGCTTGCGGTTCAGGCGCACGTACCAGTTCGACAGGTCGTCGTTGACGAAAGCGTCAATGAAACGACCAGCGCGAGTGGGATCAAAATGATCCATCTCGTTCTTCACCTTTTTCACCAGCGTATTCAGGCAGGAGAGAATCCAACGGTCGATTTCTGGCCGTTCTGTTTGTTGCTGTACTACAGAAACAGACGGAACATAATCGTCGACGTTGGCATAGAGGGCAAAGAAGCTATAGGTGTTATAGAGCGTGCCGAAGAACTTGCCACGCACCTCGGCCACTCCTGCCGGGTCGAATTTCAGGTTGTCCCACGGCTCCGAGTTTGTCATCATGTAGAAGCGAACGGCATCTGAGCCATACTTCTCAATCATCTCAAAGGGACTGACAACGTTGCCCTTGTGCTTCGACATCTTGTCACCTTTAGCATCGAGGACAAGACCCGTAGACACCACGTTCTTAAAGGCAACAGAGTCGAAAATCATCGTAGCGATGGCATGCAGCGTGAAGAACCATCCGCGTGTCTGGTCTACACCCTCATTGATATAGTCGGCAGGATAGAACTTGCGCTCGTCTATCAGCTCTTTATTCTCAAACGGGTAGTGCAGCTGGGCATAGGGCATGGAGCCGCTGTCAAACCACACGTCGATGAGGTCGGCCTCGCGCTTCATGGGTTTTCCACTGGGCGACACCAGCTTGATATAGTCCACATAAGGGCGATGCACGTCGATGCGGTCGTAATTCTCTTGGCTCATGTCGCCAGGCACGAAGCCTTTCTCCTTCAGCGGGTTGCTCTCCATCACGCCTGCGGCGACAGCCTTCTCAACTTCTTGATAGAGCTCTTCCAGCGAGCCGATGCAGATTTCTTCGCCGTCCTCTGAACGCCAGATGGGTAACGGCGTTCCCCAGAAGCGCGAGCGGGAGAGGTTCCAGTCGTTCAGATTGTCCAGCCAGTTTCCGAAGCGCCCGGTTCCCGTCGATTCCGGATGCCAGCCGATAGTCTTGTTTAGCTCGCTCATGCGTTCCTTCATCGACGAGCTCTTAATGAACCATGAATCAAGGGGATAATACAACACTGGCTTATCGGTGCGCCAGCAGTGCGGATAATTGTGCACGTGCTTCTCTATCTTGTATACCTTGTCCTGCGCCTTCAAGTCCATACAGATACTGATGTCCAGTGTCTCGTCCTTGTCGGTAAGGTTCTCGTCGTAAGCGTTCTTCACGTAGCGGCCGGCAAATTTCTGCCATTCCCCAACGTTCACGTAGTTCTTCACGAAGTCGGGGTCAAGGTCGTCGATGACATAGTATTTGCCCTGCAAGTCAACCACAGGACGCTCGTTTCCTTTCTTGTCGACAAGCACGATGGGGCAGATTCCTGCCTGCTTGGCCACGAAAGCATCGTCAGCACCAAAGTTCGGAGCGATGTGCACAATGCCAGCACCGTCCTCTGTCGTCACATAGTCGCCAGGAATGACACGGAAGGCATCGCCCATAGGCTTGATGGCAGGCATCAGCTGCTCGTATTCCATACCCACAAGGTCCGTACCCTTGTAGCGGCCGACGATGCGATAGGGCATGAACTTCTCGCCTTTCTTGTATTCTGGCATCTCTCCGCCATCAGTGATTTCTCCTTCGGGAGCCAGATAGGCTGCCAGACGAGCCTCGGCCATGACGATGGTGATGGGTTTGGCAGAATAAGGGTTGTAGGTGTCCACGGCCACATAGTCTATCTTCGGACCTACGCAAAGTGCCGAGTTGGCGGCCAGTGTCCACGGCGTTGTTGTCCAAGCCAGGAAGTAGGCAGTCCCCCACCCCGTCATCTCAGGCTTCGGATTCTTTATCTTGAACAATGCCGTGCAGGTCGTGTCCTTCACGTCGCGGTAGCATCCGGGCTGGTTCAGCTCATGCGAGCTCAGACCCGTTCCGGCCGCAGGACTATAGGGCTGGATAGTGTAGCCTTTGTAGAGCAGTCCTTTCTTGTAGAACTGTTTGAGCAGCCACCACAGCGTCTCTATATATTTATTGTCATACGTAATATAGGGGTTATCCAGGTCTACGAAATAGCCCATACGCTCTGTCAGGTCGCGCCACTCCTTCGTATAGGTCATCACGTTTTCTCGGCACTTCTGATTATAGTCCTCCGTTGAGATATAGCGGGGACTTTCAGGATTGTCGATGTCGGCCTTCGTGATACCCAGCGCCTTCTCCACACTCAGCTCCACGGGCAGGCCGTGGGTGTCCCAGCCAGCCTTGCGCTTAACCTGAAATCCCTGCATGGTGCGATAGCGGTTGAATGTATCTTTTAACGCGCGGCCCAGCACATGGTGTATGCCCGGATGACCGTTGGCTGAAGGAGGACCCTCGTAGAAAACAAACTGCGGACATCCTTCGCGTTCTTCAATAGAACGGTGGAAGATGTCTTCCTTCATCCACTTCTCCAGCATCTCGTTGTTCACCTGTGTCAGGTTCAAACCTTTGTATTCAGCGAATCTTTTTGCCATATTCTGTCGTTTTGCTTTTTTGAAGGTGCAAAGGTAATCATTTTTTTTAATTCCTCCAAATCTGTAAAGACAAAATAACATAATCAAAAGGATGTGCCAAAACAAACACGTTTTGACACATCCCATGAGAATCAGATTCTATCGTCTATAACCTAGAGGCTATATCAAGAGCCCAAGGATTACAGCTTAATCTTATAGCCAATGGTCAGCGTGAACACACCGTTCTTGCTGTCCTTAACGCCGGGGGCCGAATCCTTATTCACCTTGTTCAGGCCGATATTGTAGCGAGCGTCAATGACAAGGTGGTTGTCGAATTCGTAAGACAAGCCGACAGGGATAGAGATATCAAACTTTTCGCAATTATCCTTGAAGTCTTCATCCAAGTCAACCGAGGCTTTAGTACTCCCCTCGGAAGCCTTAATAGTAGACTTCACCTTGGCACTAGTCAGGAAGCCGAACTGTACGCCACTCTTCACAGCCAGACCTTTCCAGATATAGTAACTGGCGGTCACGGGGATATTAATATAGCCTAACTCCACTTTCGAATCCTTCACCTCATACTTCACACCTTCTGATGTGTAATTATAGTTTTCCCATGCTGAACCTGCCTGCGAGAAGTTCAAGCCGGCAGCCAAACTGAATTTGTCAGCAAGCTGATATTCCGCGTCGGCACCGAAGAAAAATCCTCCTAGAGGTTCCGAGTCAAGCTTTTTGTTGCCCAATTCTGTTAATTGAACCGACGGCATGTTTGTCAGTGTTGCCCCAACAACACCCACTCTAGGCTGAATAGATAATGTGCCTGCCTCATACTGGGCGCTGGCACTCAAAGAGGCAACCATCATGGCGGCCATTAAAAGGGTCTTTTTCATACTTCAAAACGTTTATTTTGCAGGTTCGTAATAATAAGTTGTGGAGGGGGTGTAAATACCGAAGGTAATACCCGAGAGGACTCCGTCCCAGAAAGTCTGAACGGTCTTCATGCGGAAGTGCTTCGTGTCCTTCACATGATTCTCGGCCTTGTCCATTGTCTTCGGCACAAGCGCATAGATGAACTGCTGGTTTTTCACTTTTGCCACCTGTACTGCCTGAGCATCCTCAGCCATACCTACATTCACTTCCTGTGCGTAACAAGAGCAAAGCAACATCACTGCACAGAAGCATGTTGCGCCCATTACAAATTTCTTCATAGCCTTTACTGTTTAGTCTATTCTTTGTTATACATTAACGAATTTCGAACGCAAAATTATCTAAAATAAACGGAATATACAAGTAAAAATGAAGGGAAATTGACAGAAGACATACTTTTTTAATATATTTTTAGTAAATTGCAGGATAATGCCTTTGGTTTTCGCATTCTTATTCGTACCTTTGCATCATCATTCTAACCTAACAGAAGAAACAAATATGGAAAGAACTTGGAGATGGTTTGGCAAGAAAGACAAGATTACGCTTGCCATGTTGAGACAGATCGGCGTAGAGGGCATTGTCACCGCCCTGCACGACGTGCCCTTAGGACAGGTGTGGACGCGTGAGAAGATTCGCGACCTGCGCGAGTATATCGAGAGCTACGGCATGCGCTGGAGCGTGGTGGAGAGCCTGCCCGTGGTGGAGACCATCAAGTATGGCGGTCCCGACCGCGACGAGCAGATAGAGGTTTACAAAGAGAGCCTGCGCAACCTTTCGGCCGAGGGCATCCACTGCATCTGCTACAACTTCATGCCAGTGCTCGACTGGGCCCGCACCGACCTGTTCCACAACAACCCTAACGGCGCCACTAACCTCTACTTCAACTACGCTGAGTTCGCCTACTTCGACATCTATATCCTGAAGCGCGAGGGTGCCCGCGAGGAATGGGCACAGTTCCAGTTCCCCGCCGGCGTGGGCGAGGGTCGTAACGTGCTGGCCGAATGCGACGAGCTGGCCAAGACAATGACTCCCGAGAAAGACCACAAGCTGGTGGAGAACATCGTCATCAAGACCCAGGGCTTCGTCTCCGGCAACTTCAGCGAGAACGACGAGGCCCCTGTGCAGAAGTTCCGCGAGTTCCTCGATCTCTACAAAGGCATTGACAAAGCACAGCTGCGCGCCAACATGAAGTACTTCCTTGAGGCCATCATGCCTACGTGTGAGGAGTGTGGTATGAATATGTGCGTCCATCCCGACGACCCGCCCATTGAGATTCTCGGACTGCCGCGCATCGTCCGCACCGAAGAGGACATCCAGTGGTTCCTCGATGCCGTGCCTAATAAGCACAACGGACTCACCTTCTGCGCTGGAAGCCTCTCGGCCGGAGCCTATAATAACGTCGTGGAACTGGCCCGCAAGTTTGCCCCCCGCACCCATTTCGTACACCTGCGCTCCTGCCACATCTTCCCCAATGGCGACTTCACCGAAGCTTCGCACCTGGGTGGCCGTGCCGACCTCATCGAGCTTTGCCGTATCTTCGAAAAGGAGAATCCCCAGCTGCCCATGCGTGTAGACCACGGCATGACCTTCACCGACGAACCCGGCGGCATCCTCGACGAGTCGAGCCACGGCCACAACGCCGGCTACACGCTCCTGGGCCGCATGTTCGCCCTTGGTCAGGTGCAGGGCATTCTCGCCACCGTCGACCGCGAGCTAGGCATACCCTATAAGCAGCCCGGCTTCTTCGACTGATAATGATTTTCGGGGATACACACGCTCTCATCCCCAAATCCTCCGATATTCAATCAGAAACGCACGCCGTTCCACTGGACGGCGTGCGTAATCTTATATGTAGGATTCGCTCTCTTACTCGAAGACGAAGTCCTGGAGGGTGCAGAGCGACTTTTCCTTCGTTGGCGAGGAGAAGGTGAAGAAGATGGCATGCTTGCCCGTCATGCCGGCAAGAGCAGGCAGGTCGGCCGAGAACTCCGTCGACTCCTTTGGCATGTCGGCCTTCAGCTCGATGCTCCCCAGCTTCTGCCCGCCCTTCGACTCCCAGGGGCTGTCGGCCATCACGCTGATAGTGCCGTCGATGCCTTCGGGAATAAGGCGCAGCAACAGTTTCAGTTTCTTGCCCTGCGTTGCAGTGAAATTGAAATACTTGTAGCCCACGATGGAGCCGTCGGTATTGTTGACCACATAGTTGGTGTTGTTGCGCAGGTCGTAAGGAGCCTCGAAATTGCTGTCGGTACCGTAGCCCCTGTCAATATACGAGCCATAGAAAGTGTTGTTGGGCCATTGGTGTTCGGCCACACGCGGGCCAGTGTACCAGCAGGCCAGTCCTGCAGAGTGACGCTCCAGCGGGTCGAGGCCGTCGAGAGCGAAGCCTTCGGATGTCAGCTCTGCCTCAGAGATGACCACCTTGCCGCCTTTCCCTTCCTCTACGTTGACTGTGATGGGCGACACCATGGCCTGACGGGCATATTCGTCGGTACCCGTCTGGCGATGATAGAACACATACCACTGGCCATTGATCTCGCAGATACTGCCATGCGTATTACCGTCGATACAGGCGGTGGCGATGACATTTCCCTGCTCGTCGAGGCCGCGGGCACGGGCATCGATAATGGTTCCACCGTAGGTGAAGGGTCCCAGAGGACTGTCGCTGTAGGCATAGGCCAGATTGTAGTTGGACGTGGGCAGCCCGAACTCGCCATCCTCGGTGAAGCGGCTGTAGATGAGCACATACTTGTCCTTAATCTTACGCATGGACGAGGCCTCGAAGAACTTGAAACGCCCCTCCTGGTTACGGCCTGAGACCATATCCTCAATGATTTTGGCACCCGGCTTGACTGTGGCCATGGTGGCGGGATCCAGCTCGGCGGCGAAAGAACGTTCGAATCCCCAATAGCCATAAACACGCCCGTCGTCGTCAACGAAGACGGCAGGGTCGAAAGCCAGCACGCCATCGGCACGATTGGGATCCTCTGTGCTCCAGTTACACACTTCAAAAGGCCCGTCGGGACGGTTGCTCTTGGCTATGAGGCCGTTGCGTCCTCCCTCCTGGTCGTTGGGATAGAGATAATAGGTTTTCTCACCGTTGTTGCTCACCACCAGCGTCACATCGGGGGCGTAGAGCACATCAGCCCTGCCGTCGCTGTGGAAAAGCTCGCCGATGCCATTGCGGTCGACGCTGAAAATAACACCATCGTAGCGCCAGCGGTTCAGACTGTCAACGCTGGCCGACCACACCACCTGGTCGCGGCCGCAATACTCGGTTTTCAGGTTGTCGTGGGAACCGTAGATGTAGACACGGTACTTACCAGGATTGTCGGGATCCTCAAAGACGTAGGGCTCGCCGTCGGGTATATGCTCCCATAGGGGCAGATAGGGATTGCCGACGGTATTGAGCGTCGTAGGCTCATCGTCCAGAGCCGCCGCCTTTTTGTCAGAACAGGCAGAGGCCGCCAGCAGCAACGATGCGCCAAGTATCAACACTTGTCCTTTGTTATTCATGTGGCCTTCAATATTTTTATGATTAGAGAGCATACTCCAACATAATCATCGTATAGGGAGCGAGGTCGAGCGAGAACTTCTTCTGGGCCTTCACCTGCTCGGTCTTGGGGGCGATGGGCTGCTCGTCGAAGTTGTTCTCCTGAGTGGGTAAACCACTCAGCACGGTCTTGGTGGCAGTCTTCTTCAAAGGGAAACGACCCAGGTTGATGTTTGCCTTCTTAGCCTGGTCGCCGGCATTGACCAGCTTCACATAGAGCTTACGGGTCTTCACGTTCAGGATGACACTCTGTCCGTAGTGCACATCGGCCTGGGGCTGCTCCACGCCGGGGGCGTCGCCCTCGAAGCTGACACAGTTGCCGTAGTAATACTGCCCGCTCGACTGTCCGAACAGCTGCTGCACATAGTAGCTGCAGGTCAGGAAGGGACGTTCGTTGTCGTAGTAGATGAGGTCGGGGTTCCACTGCGTGCCATTCTTCCGGGCGAAGAGGGGAGCATAGCTGGTCATGCAGACCACATCGGCGTTGCGCTCCACATGGAGCAGATAGAGACCCTCGGCCAGGGCGTCGATCAGCTTCTTGTCCTTGGCGGCATACTCTCCCAGATAGACCTTCGTCTTGCGGTCGCGAGGATAGTCGTCATACTGGCGTTTGTTGAGGAAGTAGGTGTTCTGCTCGTAGTAGTGCTCGTCGAGGATGGGCATGCCCAGCTCGTCGGCGAGTTTCCAGCCAGCTTCAAAGTCGGGATTGCCGGCGTGGGAGCCAGGACCGGCCGTACCCACGATGATGATTTCGGGGTGAGCCTTCGTCACGCGCTCATAGATATACTTGAAGCGCTCGATGAACTCGGGCGAGATTTTCTCCTCGTTACCGATGCCGAGATATTTCAGGCCGAAAGGCTTCGGATGGCCTGCGTCGGCACGCATCTTCGCCCACTTGTTGGTGGCGGGGTCGCCATTTGCCCACTCGATGAGGTCGATGGCCTCAGCCACCCACTCGTCCATTTCCGACATAGGCACCACGTCCTGTGCCTGAGTGGGCCACATGTTCCAACCGCCGTTGGTGCCCTGACAGCTCACGCCTGCAGGCAGGATGGGCACGGGCTGCATGCCGAGGTCTTCGCAGAACTGGAAATACTCGAAATAGCCCAGTCCGCAGCTCTGGTGATAGCCCCAGGTATTCTTCAGCTGACGGCGCTGCTCCTTCGGACCGATGGTGGTCTTCCAGCGATAAGTGTTCCAGAAGCCGTCGCCACCTCCATGCACCACACAGCCGCCGGGGAAGCGCATGAACTTAGGATGCAGGTCGGCCAGTGCCTGGGCCAAGTCCTTGCGCAGTCCGTGACCCTTAAAGGTATCCTCGGGCATGAGCGACACCTGGTCGATGTCGAGGTCGCCAACGGTAAGGACGAGTATCTGCAGATTTGCATTCTGGCAGTCGGCATTCGGAGTAAGTACAGCATCGTACTTCTTCCACGATGTGCTGCCTACGCTGAGCGTCGTCTCGGCCAGCACCACAGGGTCAGCACCCCAGCCTTGTCCGGGCTTTGCCAGCACCACACGCACCTGCTTCGCACCTCCTATGTTGCGCAGGAAGACAGAGAAGTCATAGTTAGCGCCGGCCTTCACAGAGATGCCGTCGAAACCGTCGTTCTGCAGGCCAAAGCCCTTCCAGCCTTTGTAGTCGTGATACTCCTTCACACGCTCAGTGTGGAGCCGCATGTAGGTGGCGTTGTTAGCGTGGAGGGGATTGTCCATACGCACCTGCACAGTACCGAGCGAGTGGCCGGGGCGCACCTGCCGCCATGCTGTGCCGGGGCCCCATCCGTCACGGTCGGAAGGGCTGTACTCAAAGGAACCGTTCTGCACCAGCTCGGCATAGAGGCCGCCATCGGCAGAGTTGTTGATGTCCTCGAAGAAGATACCGATCAATTCGTCACTGATGGCCTTGCCGCCTTTTGGGGCGCTCATGGGCCGCTGGGCATTCATGCCCAATGTGGCTGCTGCCAGCAGGGCAGCACCGAAAGCAATACGTTTTCTCATTAATTTATTAGTTTTTAGTGAAAAGATTTCTACTAGCCTACAAAATTAATACTTTTTGCTGACTTGACCAAACAATGGAAAGAAATAATTGAGTTTTTGTTGCTTTTTTGCCTACATGTCACCGAGAGAAGCATCAACGGAATACGAAACTTTCGCGCGCGTACGCGTAATATATAGGCTAAAAAAAAAGCTACACGTGCTACAGCTCATCATAACATATTGGTTTGCAAATGATTGATAGGAAATACTAAAGAATGAAAGGAGCTACCGGCGAACTACTTTTGTAGCTACAGAGGAAACTGCCACTGTCAAGAAAAATACTGCCGCCGTTTGGAAAAATACGAACGCCGTTTGGAAAAATACTAACGCCGTTTGGAAAAATACGAACGCCGTTTTACACTCATCTGTCACTTGGCATTTCTAACCCACTTTGCCGTATGTAACATCGGTCAGGTTACATACGGCAAAGTCGGTATTCTCTTCTGTAGCCACATCAGTAGCTCCAGCTTCATCCTTGTAGCTACAAATAAACATTTGCCAACCAACAGATTATACTGCAGAGTAGCTCTTGTAGCGCCTTTTTTCATCCCTATTATATACGCGTGCGCGCGAGAAGTAAGCCGCTATTCCTGATTCCGTATGCTGTCGTTCGCCATCGGGCTTACTCATTTTTCCTCCATCAGCCTGTCGAGGGTTTCTTTATCGACAGCTAGGGCTTTGGTGGCCATGGTGAGATACATACGCTCGGCCATAGTGGGCTGTGTGCCGCCGGCCGTGGCTACGGCCACTAGTTGCCGAAGGGTGTCGGCGGCATAGTCGGGGTCGCAGGCCAGCAGGTCGTAGTCCACGTCGTAGCTGAAGTCCGACTCGTGGCTCTCTTCCGTACCCACATTGCCCAGCAGCTCCAGCTTCACATCGTCGGGCAGGTTGCTATGAGCCACTTTCTCCTCTATAATGCGATATTTCTCTGCCGCCACTGCCCCGTTGATATTGGCCATGTTGACCATGGCCTGAATGACAGCCAGCTGCTTGTCCTCAGGGTGATGCTCGCTCTGCTCGGCCTTCGAGAACGAGGTCTTGATGTTCTTGAAGGCGAGGGCGTCAATATCGCCGTCGGTAAAGAGCATCTTCTGTGCTTTCAGACGCTTCTGCAGCCGCTTGGCTCCGGGTTTGAAGGTGAACAGCGTCAGACTGCCAGAGAAGAGACCTCCCGCGATGGGGATAAACTTGCCGACACTCTTTGCCAGCCCCTCCTTGGTCAGCTTCGCTCCGGCCATACGGGCAATGGTGGCTGCCACGGGAATGACAGCAGCCTTGCTGATAGCAACACGTGGCAGGCGCCCCACGGCCTGCTTGGCCATGCCTTTCGCCAGCTCGGTCAGCCCCTGGTCGGCCACCTTCACGCCCATCATTGAGCCCATGAAGATAGTGAGCAGGTCAGTCGACTGGTCGGTCAGTTCACCCTCCTCGTCGCAGAAATCGGGGAAACCGTAGAGATAGGCCAGTTTCTGCGAGAGCACTACCACATGATAGTAGTACTGCAAGATGTCGCCAGGAATGGTGGCTGCCATAGCCAAGCCGCCAGGCAGTCCGACGATGGTGGACGCTGCGGTGGCCAGCGTGGTGTGGCGGTTGATGCACTTCTTAGCCAGCGTGTCGATGACGCGGTCGGTGGTGACGGTGTAGGGCCGCACATTGTCGAGCATGTCGAGCTTGGCGGCGCTGCAGTAGCTTTTCAGCTCTTTACGCAGGAAGGCCACGCGGTCAACCTTCACGCCTGGCAGCTCAAGCACGGCCGCAAGCACTTTCTGCCAGGTCAGCATTTCTTTATTTTCCGACATTGTTGCTATATTTCTTGATGATACTGTATGCTTGATAGATGCCTTGTTCGCCTGCCTTGCTCAGGTCGCTGATACCCTCGGCGGTCTTTCCTTCCTGAAGCAGGCAGATACCACGGTTGTAATGGGCTTCGGCTAGTCGCGGGTCGGCATCGAGGGCTGCCGTAAAGTCGGCGATGGCGTGGGAGAAATCCTGCTGCTGGGCGTTCAGACAGCCCATGTTGTAAAGCAGGTAGGGGTTCTTGGGTGCCAGCTGCAGGGCATGCGTCAGGTCGCTTCTCACGCCAGCTACTGCCAGTTCGATACTTTTCCCCTCAGAAGCAGCAAACAGGTTCTGACGAGTCTTGCAGACTGCCCGCTGCCAAAGGGCGAGAACAGTACTCAGTTCTCCGTTCTCAGTTAATAAAGTGGTCAGGTCTTCGCAGGCAGCATCGTTGTCCTGCAAACACGAATAGGCCACTGCCCTTGCCATAAGCAACGGCGGTGTCTGTACAATGTGTTGGGCCTGCCCTATAGCTGTCGTTAGCGAGTCGATATAACTGAAATAATCGGCTGAGTGGCGGCTGTCGAGCGAAGCATGCTGGTAGCTGACATAAAGGGGGCGAACGACACGCTGCTGGTTAAGTGCCTCCACCTGCGGGTCGTAGTGTTGCGACGTGCCCACTTCGTCGTGTTGCGGCTCCAGCGAGAGGGCGAACATGGGCAGGAACTCCATGTCGGCCTTGCGGTTCTGCACGCGCCCACGATAATCGCTCTGGTACTCGCGCTCCGGCTCCTCTTCGTCGGCCACCACTAGCTGGTTGTATTTGTCGGGGTCAAGGTCGCTGCGCTTGCGCTGGCTGCGCCGTTCCTGCTTAGGCGTGATGCCGTAGAGGTGCTGGTAGAGCTGCTCCTTATAGACCTTGAACTCCTCCAGTTCGGCTTTTTGCGTCATGCCCAGCCGGCGGTAGCAGCGCGCACGGTAGAGGATGCCTGTATGAAAATTGGGATATTCCTCGATGACCTTGGTATAGTCGTCCACAGCGCCTTTCAGGTCTCCCGTCTGCTCGAGCAGCACGGCGCGGTTGAATAGCGCAAGCATGTTGTCTGGCTCCAGGCGGAGCACAAAGTCGAAATCGAGGATGGCACGGTTGTCATCGCCCACGTCGGCCCGGAGCAGTCCACGATTGTAGTGACCCAGGAAGTTGTTGGGTTCCAGGTCAAGGGCTATATCATAGTCGGCCATGGCCCCGCGCAGGTTGTTCTGGTTGTAGCGTGCCAACGCACGGTTGATGTAGTACCCACCCTGTTTGGGCAGCAGGTGGATGGCATGGTCGAGCTGATCCTCAGCATTTTTCCACTCACTGCGGCTGAGACTGATGATGCTCCGCATGGCCCAAGTCTTACCGTCGTAGGGGTCCAATTCAAGACTCTTCTCCAGTGCTTCTACGGCCAAAGCCGTGTCCTTCTGCTGCATGTGAACATCGGCCCTCATGTTCCATGCCGGCGCATACTGGCTCCAGCGCGTTTGCATGGTGTCCAGCTCCAGAAGCGCCTTCTCGTAGTCCTTGTCCTGAATATGGCAAAGCACACGGTTGTGCCACAGCGAGCGGTTGTCGGGTGTCATGCGCAGCGCGCGGTTATAGTCGCTGATGGCATCGCTGAATTTCTCCTGCTGGATGCGTGTCAACCCGCGCAGCTCATAAATGCCCACCACAAAGGGGTTGCGGCTGATGGCTTCCGTGCAGTCCTGCTCGGCACCGGAGAAATCATCCAGGTAGAACTTCGCCACGCCACGCAAGAACCACGGCTCATAGAGATAGGGCTTAGCCATGATGACCTGGTTGAAATACTGGATGCTCAGCACATAGTCCTCATAGTAAAGCGCCGACCGGCCGATGGTGACAAGACGGTCGGTGTTGTATTGTGCATGCGAGGGTATAAAGTAGAATAAAAGAAACGTCCACCACCACCACCTCCCACAGGGAAGGGCGTTCAGATAGTTTGCCACTTTGGAAAAGCGCGGAATCATCATCCTTCAAAACTATTTAAACTCCCCTCACTTTGGGAGGGGGCTAGGGGTGGACTCTTTCGCCTCCTTTCGGGAGTGGGGGCTATTTCCTCATCACTGGCTTCGTCTTGTAGGCGCAGCGATAACGGCCTTGTGTCAGTGCCTTCAGCTTATTCTTGATGAGCTGCTTGCGCAACGGCGAGATATGGTCGATGAACATCTTGCCGTCCAGATGGTCGAACTCATGCTGCATGACGCGTGCCAGATAGCCTTCCACCCATTCGTCGTGCTGCTGGAACTCTTCATCCTGCCACTGGACATGGATGCGCGTGGGGCGCGTCACCTTCTCGTGGATGGCGGGCAGAGAGAGACATCCCTCTTCCGACGTGTCGGTATGCTCATCATCGCGCTCCACGATATGGGGGTTGATATAAGCCTGGTGGAAGTCCTTGTATTCTGGCATGTCCTCGGCCAGCGGACGCAGGTCGATGACGCTGAGACGGATGGGCAGACCTATCTGAGGAGCCGCCAGACCGATGCCTTCGCTTTCTTCCAGCGTCTCCCACATGTTCTGAATCAGCTGTTTCAGCTCCGGGTAGTCGGGTGATATGTCCTCCGTCACCTTCCGCAACACCGGTTGACCATATATATAAATAGGTAATACCATATTATTTACTGGTTTTTCAATTTACGATTTACGGCTTTTCGATTGCAAATAGTCCTCTAGGATAATAGTGGCACTTATCTGGTCTACCAGTGCCTTGTCCTGCCGTGCCTTTTTGCGTAATCCGCCGTCGAGCATGGCCTGGTGCGCCAGAACCGAGGTGAATCGCTCGTCGTAGAGTTCAATAGGAATATGGGGCATAGCCTTGCGCCAACGGTTGACGAACTGCATGACGCGTTCCAGGTTTTCGCTGGGCTGGCCGTTGGGTTGTCGCGGCTCGCCCATGACAATGCGCTCCACCTCTTCCTTCTGTGTGTAGCTCTTCAGCCAGTCGAAGAGCTCATGTGTAGAAACAGTCGCCAACCCTCCGGCAATGAGCTGAAGAGGGTCGGTGACTGCCACACCGGAGCGCTTCCGGCCATAGTCTATGGAAAGGATGCGTGCCAAGATTCTGCCTTAGCGTGCGTTATAGAGCAGCCATGCGTCGGGATAAGTTCCGCGCAACTGGTCACGGCTCTGCACAGCAGAATTCTTGTCGTTGAACGTCGAAGCCACCACGCGGTACATGTTGCGCTCTTCGTTCTTCACAATCTGAGCGGCATAGCCGGCATTCTTCAGGCGCTGCTGCAGTCCCTCGGCATTAGCAATTACAGAGAACGACCCTACCACAACGCTGTAAGCCTGAAGTCCGGCTCCGCTCACGATAGAGACACGCTCCTGACGAACCTGCACATTGTCGCGGTTGTCAACTACCTGTGTCTGTGTAGAGGGAACCGTCTGCACGGGAGTTACCACAGGTGTCTCTGTCACCTGCACCTGCTGCTGGGGCTGCTGTTGAGCCTGTGCCTGAGCTTTCTCGTAAGCCTTGCGATAGGCTTTCTCACTCGATCCGCAACTTGCCAGCGTCATTGCCAGGCAAATACCTGCACACATAAATACAATTTTCTTCATAAACTTTTGTTTTGATATAATCTTTATTTGATACTGTTTCCTAAAAAGCATCTTTTCAAAGCGCGAAATTACAAAATATCAGCGGAAAAACCGCCAAACAGGTACATAAACTTTGTTAAAAGAGCAAAATCTGTCGGTTTTAACAAAAAAAATACTGCTTTTCGTGTCATTTTACCAAAATAATTCGTAAATTTGCCAGCGGAAACAGTAAACCTTAATCATTAACCCTTAACAATTGAACATTATGAAAGGACTTGGTTATCTTGGCGTATTCATCGGCGGAGCCATCGCCGGTGCAGCAGCAGGCCTGCTTCTCGCTCCCGAGAGCGGCAAAGACACCCGTGCAAAAATCACCGACACCGTAGAGGACTTCCTTAAGAAGCACAACATTAAGCTGAACCGCAAGGAGGTTGGCGAATTTGTCGACGATCTGGAGGATGTAGCTGACTAGTCATGCTTTCCAGCGACAAGAACATTGAGACCATTGCCCAGCTCATCGAGGCCGTAAAGAGTTATTTGGGTCATCAGGCGGAATACCTGAAGCTCGACATGGTCGACAAGGTGGTGCGAGTGCTCACAGGCGCCGCCTTGTTGCTCTTGCTGTTCATCATTCTTATCGTCGTGCTGCTATTTGCGTCGATTGGCCTAGCCATCTGGCTATCCAAGAGTTTGGGAATAGTGGCCGCTTTCCTCGTGGTGGCATTGCTTCATGCTGTCGTACTATTTACTGTCTACGCCTTCCGACGGCCGTGGATTGAGCGTCCGCTGGTCCGTCGGCTGGCCCGACTGCTCATGAAAGACTGAACCTAAAGAATGAAACTATCAGCTTATAGCAATCTTGAGGAGCTTCGTCAGCGCAAGCAGGAACTTCGCACACAGCTCGACCATGACAGCAATCAGATAGGCCAGCTGTGGCAGGGCCTTTTCGTACGCCGTGAAGATTCTACGCGTGGCGAGTTCATAGCCAGCCTCATCTCCAACAGCGCACTGGCCATCGATGCCTTCCTGATGGTGCGCAAGCTCAAGAAGACACACAACACGCTCTTCCGTATCTTTAAAAGAAAGAAAAACAAATGATTAAGTATACTTACCTTCATGGGCTTGCCATCGGCGGCCTTCTGATGCTTGTAGGCTGCGCAAAAGATGTCAGCAGCGACATAGCCTCCAACGACGAGCCGACAAGTGTTCTGAATATCGTGACCCGTACCGGAGACGGCGACACCGGCCAGGATGAAGCGGACGGGTCCTTGAATGTGTCTTCCGGACAGATATACATCTTCAACGGCAACAACTGTGTCAGCACGCTGTCCTTTGGCTCGACAACGACTTATACTTCCCAGGCACTTCCTGCCGGCACCTATGATGTCTATGCCATCGGTGGCAACGACCTGTCACATTTCGACCTGCCCACGGAAGAATCGGCAAAGCCCAACAGTGAGATTCTGCTGAAGCAGGACTGGTCGCTTGACGACCTGCTGATGCAGAAAGCGTCATCGATAACACTGGTAGACGGCGAGACGCACCAGCTGAACATGACGCTTGAGCGCAAAGTGCTGCGTATAGAACAGCTGACCATCAACCAAGTGCCCGACGAAGTAACGGCAGTGAGCATCGAACTGGCACCTTTCTACAGTCAGCTCTATCTGAACGGTGAATACGGCACAGCAACGGAGTCGGCCTCCGTATCTCTGACGGAAGGCGACGACAATGTCTGGCAGATGCAGTCGCAGCTGCTCTACCTGTACCCCTCGTCAGGAAAGCCTACCATCACCGTGAGATTTACCTGGCCTTCCGGAGTCAAGAGCTATTCCTATCAGGCTGACGCAGAATGGCCTGCCAACCACAAGGTGAAGATTGAAGGCACCTACAAGGCACAGCAGGGCGTGACGCTCACGGGCACGCTGACAGGCTCGAAGTGGGGAGACGACATCAACATCAACTTCAACTTCGACGAGAATGGTTCGAGTGGCTCCAGCACCGGCGGCGGCACTGGCGGCAGCGGCAACTCTTCCAACACTCCCACCGTGGGTGGCACCTATAACGAGCATTATGTGGTGGCGGTCGAGGGAAGCCAGGTGACGCTGGTCTCCAACAATTACAAGACGAACATCGACACGTTTGAAGACTACTCGAACCAAACCAATATTGCAAATGTAGAATCGGCCCTTTCTTCGTGGGCCATTGAGAGCGGCGTAAGCGGCACATGGCGTATTCCTACTGCCGAAGAGGCAAGCATTTTCCTTGCAGATGCGAACTGCACATCAGTAGTCTACAATAAGTTTTACTACTGCCTGGACGGCGAAACCCTCAAGTCGCTGTACGTTTCTGGAGCAAATAGCCTGGGGAGTTTCAATACTGTCGGCTCAGACAGATACCTGATACCAGTCATCGATATCACCATTCCCTGACATGACAATGGGTTCACCTTGAAAGTGAACCCATTGTTGAATTTACTCGGGGTCTACGGCTACTGTGGCAGATCGGGCTTTTGGGCTGCTGCCGCTGCCTGCTCCGAAGTAGAGGTAAAGGGCCTCGATGGCATCGGCGGGGCTGATGCTTCCGTCGTGGTTCAGGTCGGCAGCCTCCTCAATGAAGCCTGTCTGATCCACGCCGAAGTACCGGTAGAGAATCATGATGGCATCGGCGGGCGTCACGTCGCCACTATCGTTCACGTCGCCCAGGATGTAGTTCTTCGTCATGAAGAACAACGGATTGCTCCAGTCGGTTTTTTCATTTGCCGAGCGGACACCACGCACATTGAACAAGTGATACACCCCTGGCTCCAGCCCGGTGACGGTGTAAGGACTGCCGTCGCAGGTCAATGTCGTGGTGACAGGAGTGGTTAGGGGGGCGTCGGAGGTGGTGGCATACACGCCGAAGACTGCTCTCCTTGCATCGTTACTTACTTTCAAATTTCTGGTGTCGCTCTTTGCATACAGCGTGAGCGTGCCACCCAGCATGACACCCGGGATGATGAACCAGTCATCATCCTGATAGCTGCTGATAACTGAAGCTGCACAATAGTCACCAATGTATGAAGAGCTCTGCGAGCCTGCCCTGGTAGGCCTGCTTTTTATAGCGTCACAATAGACACTCCACCATGATTCGTCACCAGAGGCTGCAATGTAAATCCAATCTGGCAAGCTGCCATTCTCAAAGCCTTCCGTTAACACCTCGTTTCCTGCTTTGTCTTTCAGCTTGATGTCGTCGATATACAATTGAATGGGTCCGCTGGCCTTGTAGTGGCGGATGGCTATAGTGCCATTACGCGTCGGGAAGCTGGTGAGGTCGAAGGTGTATGGTAACAGTTCATCGGTGGTGATGACATCGCTGCCCGCCTGTGTGAACACACTCTTGTCAGGATGCGCATATGGCGTCACCTCTATTTCATAGCTGTCGTGATAGCCCGTCCAGCTCAAGGTAGCTGTGGTGCGGGTGATGTCGGCAACTTCTACATTGATGGGCTTGGCGAGTAGTTCAGGCGTGGTGAAGTTCACCGTCGCCCATGAGCTGTTGCCCAGCTCGCTGTCTTTTGCACGTACCTGAGCCACATAGCTGGTTTCAGGCTCCAGCCCCGTCAGTGGGTAAGACTGTTCTGTGGTCGAGGTGGAAACGGCCCAAATGCCTCCTTCGACAGTGAGGTCTTCCATACAGCCGCGAATCATCCAGCAGCAGCCAGCGCGGGAAGAGTTGTCATCCACCCTCCACATGCCGTTCACACAGATCCATTTGCCGTTGGGGTCTGCTCCGTCCACTTGGCAGCACGGCACTACGTTTGCCCCTGCTTCGGTGAGGGTAATCCACAGGTTCTCTCCGGGCGTGATGGCTACAGGCGTGGCCAACACAATTTCATGGAATGAATTCAAGTGTTCCGGAGTCACCGTTTGTGTATAGAGCAGCGTGCCGGGCGCATGGGTGCCATTGGAATAGATGCTCAGTGTGATGTCGGAAGTGTTGGAAGTACCTTCATAGATGGCCACCTTGGTCAGCTTCCTGCCTGTAACCTGGCTGCCGGGATACATCACACCCCAAGTTGTAGGGTATGTGCCACTGTCAAAGGATTTGGAGCGCGCTCCGTTGTCATACTGTAGCCATGCCTCAGCGGGAATGGTTCCACACCGCACGTCATAGCTGTCGCCTTCTCCTGTCCAGCTAAGGGTAGCGCTGGTGGGTTTGACATCGCCCACCGTGACCTTTGGTTTCTGCACGTCTGCCGCCTTTCCCGTATGCAGGCGTATCTGGTTCTTCATTCGTGTCAGTGTACCGCTACTGTTAGGATTGGCCGGGTCGTAGTTGGTATTATCATTATATATGTATAGGGCCTGGCTCTGCTCACTATTGTAAGAAAGGAAAGAAGAACTTGAATACCAACTCCCTGTATTGTCGTCGACGACAAGCAACACGTTGTGCTGCCCATCGTACTCAAAAGTATTGTCCAGCGTGATGGTTGTCCAGTCGTCCTGGGCAAAGTTCACCTCACCACTGAAGACGAGGTCGCCCGCTGTGACACTGCACCAGTCGTTGCCGTCACTGAAGCTGCTCTTGTCGGTGCTTACCATATAGATGTCCAGCTGGCGGGTCATCTGTGATTTACAATAGAAATCAATGCCTTTGACGGTGGCTGCCTGACCCAGTTCAGCAGCCGTATAAATCTGCTGGGTCAAAGAATAATTGTAGTAATTAGTGGTGGGCAGTTGAGAAGAGGTTTTATCGCCTGAGCCAATGGCCGTTTCGGTAACAGGAATGATGTCAAACCCTATGACATTTCTTTTTCTTGATGGATATTGGTAATCTCCATCTATGGACTTAGTGGGATCGAATTTACCGTAGCCCGAACGATAGGTATAGATGGCCCTAGTGGTGTAGGTTCCGTCATCGAATTCATTTCCATTTATATTGCTTGCATTATTGTCGGTCTTGTTGAAGGCAATGAGCAGGTTGTGTTTTCCGCTGTATTGGAAAGGCTTGTCCAGCTTGAAGGCATATTCCGGATTCGAGGTATTGAGCGTCACCTTGCCGGAATAGACCAGGTCATCTTCGCCCATCGGCACCCATTGTGTGCTGACGATGCTGGCATTACCGTAACTAAACTCGTCTTTATCCACTTCCTTCATATAAATGTCGACTGGCGTTCCCGATGTTGAAAATCCCTGCAGCCACAGCGTAATGGCCCTGATGGTTCCTGCGGTTTTCATCTCTTCAGCTGTAAATATCTGCTGGCAGTAGGAATATTGGCCATTATAAGCCACGGGGAGGTAATCGTACTGGCTATAGTACGTTTTGGATGGATCGCCAATCGTAAACTGCACATCTGTCGCACTGCTGGCAGGCTCGAAGTTGAACATGATGTTATTCTTGGCAGTATTTGTGTAGCTCTCAGTCACCGACGGGGCGGCAGGATCAATGGGCTGGGCGCTGGAATACCCGCAAATGGACATGTATAGAGTGCTTGGAAAACCCTTTCCTGTCAGTCCGCTCGTGGCAGAGCCTGTCTTGTCGTTGAAGGCTATCAGCAGTCTGTGCGTTCCGGTGTAATAGAAGGGCTTATCAAGTTGGATGGTATATGCCTGTACTTCCGTATTCTGAACGGTCAGCGTGCCGGTATAGACCAAGTCGTTGTCTGACAGTGGAACCCAGTCTGTCTTTTTGGTGAATGATGTTTTGTCCACCTCCTTCATATAAATGTCAATAGACCTTTGGGGGAGGTTGGCTTTTCCCGTCAGCCACAGGGTGATGGAGTTGATAGTTCCTGCCCTTCCTATTTCATCGGCATTATAAATCTGCTGGGAATAGGAATACTTTTGTGCAGAGTTCACGGGCAATGTCCCGAAGTTTGTACAGTTCTCAGGCTTGTCGCCAATCAACACATCGTCGGGAACAGCAGGAGTGATGTCGAGCTGCACGACGTTCCTTTTAAGATAGGGGGTGCTTGGCCTGGATGGCGGGCTGGCAGGATTAATTGCCGTAGAGTTATCAATGGCGAAGACAGATTTGAAACTGCTGCCCGAAGAGAACACCTTCCCTTGCAGTCCACCTACCATCACATCACTTCCTCCAGACTTGTTGACGGCAATCAGCAGGTTGCCGTTGCCGTTGTAAATGAAGGGCGTGCTGAGCGTGAAGGTCTTGGCCTCGACGGTGGTGTTGCTGAAAGTCAGCGTGCCCGAATAGACCTTGTCAGTTGCTGACAGCGTCACCCAGCCACCTTCGTCGAAAGACGCCTTGTCCACTTCCTTCATGTAGATGTCAACGGTCACCGGATGGATGTTGGCATAGCCCGTCAGCCAGAAGGTGACCGCGTTGATGGTGCCTGCTGTTCCTATCTCTTCAGCAGTATAGATTTGCTGCGAGTAGGAATACACATAAGTGGAATTTAAAGGAAGATAGGGATCGTCGGAGGCATCATTCAGATTTCCCACTGTCACTGTTACGGCCCTGGCCCCTGTGAGGCCACAGAACATGGCGAGCAGCAACATGGCTGCGCGCAATACCGTGTTTTTCTTCATACTAACCATGGTCAATAAGCGTTATATTATTAATAATGTTGTCGGATGTATAGTAACAGTCTGCAAAAATACGAAATAAAATCTAAACTGCCAAGCAATTCACAGTTTATTTGGTAAAAAAGCGCTTCTCAGGCACTCCATATAGGGAGTGAGTACCTTGGCATACCAGGAGCCCCAGCGGGTAATGGTATTATGACAATAGGTGATGATGAGGCGGTGGCGGGCACGTGACATGGCCACATAGAACTTGCGGGCTTCCTCTCCACGCTTGGCATCGTCAGAAGCAAAAGGCGAGGGGTATTTGCCGTCGATGGCATCGTAGACCACCACCGTGTCGAACTCCAGCCCTTTGGCTTTATGGACGGTAGAGACGAACACCCGCTCCGTCATGCTGGCAGACCCGCAGAGGTCAGCCTCTTTCAGGGTGCATAGCTCACTGTAGTGTCGGCTGAGCATCTCAGCAAGCGAATCCCCTACCCTGCCTTTAGAGCCTTTCCCTTGGCCTTCCCCAAGAGAGGAAGGAGCAGACAGTTCTGCGTCAATGTAGCGCAGCATATATTGCAGCTTGGGAAGCTCAGGAATATATTGATTTTCCAGCAGGTAGTGATAGGCGTACTGTAACTCTGTCATTAGGGAACATTCGTCAGAGATGGGGTCTACATACAGCTGTTCCCGTGTATGCATGAACAGTTCTCTGTAGAGCGTCCGGAAACGCTGTGCGAGACGACGGTGGCGACTGAGGAACTCCAGCTGGCGGCCTACGACCGAGCGCCCTAGGTCATAACAATGTCTGACCAGGCTCAGCGTGGCAATGATGTCATCATTGGCCAAATGCGAGTTCTGTCCTTCCAGACGAAGCTGCGCCAGCAGGTCACGCAGCTTGTAGCTGGGCTGCCGGGGATGGAGCAGGCGTGCCAGCTTCAGGCTGTCCAGGTAGGTGGGCCATAGCGCTTGCATGGACAGCTGGGGAACATAGCGGCGCATGTTGTGTTCCATTATCTGGTAGTCGTAGGTAGCGTTGTGCCCCAGGATGGCACAGCCTCGGGCAAAATCGGCAAAGCGCTCCAGCGCCTCCCTGTGACTCAGGTGAGGATGCTGGCGGTATTCCTCTACAAGCGGGTTCGGCACATCACCCAGCATGGCAGGAATCTCCAAGTCTGTCTCGATGAACAGGTTCAGCTCTGCGACCGTCTTCCCTTGCCTGACACGGATGGCAGCAATCTGCACCACATCGTCGCGGAAGACGTCCAAGCCAGTGGTCTCGGTGTCGAAGACCACAACATCCTGTTGCTCATAGATAGTAACGAACTCGCGCACATAGGTGCTGTTTTCATAGAGCAGCAGGTCGGCAGGCGAGATGGCCAGCTGCATCATGGCCCGCACAGCCTGGCGGGCGGAACTGTTTGAGGCATAGACCTTCAACCCTGAGAGGATATGCGACCAGGCGATGAAGTTATGCTCCATATTGGCCACGCCCAGATGGGCCAGCAGCAGGCGCACAGGCGGCGTGGCAAAGAAGTCGGTGCCGCTAATCTTGAAATGGGGCAGCTGCCCCAGGGCAGCGCTCACATCGTCGGCATCGCTGTTGAAAGCCACGACCACGGCAATGGTCTCCTGCGGGAATTGCTCATAGAGGCGTGTCACCTCACGGGCCACCATGTTAGCCTCGTCAATATTGGTATGAGCGTCCATCAGCACCACGTCGCCCGGCCGGCGAGGCTCCTTGTTCTTTGTGGTGGGCAGCAGGGCGGGGTCTATGCCCAACTGCCACTGCGCATAGCGGTTGAAAATGTTGAGCAGGTACTGGGGCGAGCGATAGTTCTGATAGAAGTTGTAGAAATGGCTGTCGCCACACCGCCGGTGGAGCAGCGCAAGGGTGTCGGTCTTGGCTCCCATGAACGAGAAAATGGCCTGCTGTGCATCGCCCAGGTAGACCACCGTGGCATCTGGGGTGCAGAAGCGGTCGATGATGGCCAGTTGCAGCGGGTTCAAGTCCTGCACCTCGTCGACCTGCAGCCAGCGGAAGCAGTGCTCCGGGTGACTCGACGGCATCGCGTCATAGGTTGACAAGAGCAGGTCCTCGAAATCGAGGAGGTCGTTTTGCTGCTTGTACAGCTCATACTGCCGGGCGGCATAGAGCTGGTGCAACAGCTGCCGGCAGTCGTTATTCATCATCGACGGCTCGTTGAGATAATGGTCAGACTCCATATAGAGGCGCACGGTGCTCTCTTTGTCATAGTTCAGGCAGAACGCCAGGCACAGCCCTCTCAAGGCCGATGGTCTGATGGCATCGGTGTGCACTCTCAACTCCTTGGGATAGTCATCGCGCATCTGCCGCATCAGGTGCTGCAGGTTGATCATCTGCGAATAGCGCTGGCGGCTCTTGTTGTCATCGAGCACATGCAGCTCGTCCTCGCCCAGGAAGTCGGCCAGGATGCTGATGCTGGTGTCGGTGTCGATGACAGAGGCATGTTCGGGCACTATACCATTGTCGAAGAGGAAATGCAGGCAGAAGCGGTGCACATTGCCTACGAAGAGGTCGTCGGGCATGGCGATGCCCAGTCGCTGGCCTATGCGCTCTTTCATGCCGCGCGCCGCACGGTTGGTGAATGTCAGACAGGCCATGTCGCTGAATGCCACGCCCTGCTTGTGGGCATGGATGACGCGCTCGGCCAGTACGGCAGTCTTGCCGCAGCCCGGAGGAGCCAGCACCAGATGATGCCCTCCCGTAACCTCGATGACACGCCGTTGCTGGGCGTTGAATTGTCGCTCTTTCATATCCTTTCAACGGAAAAACGACCATTTTATTACACGAAAGGCAATAATCCGCCCTTCTGCTCGTTAATAAAAGCGTATATATACAAACAAAACAGACAATATGATAGAATACATCAGGGGCGAGCTGACCGAGCTGACCCCCGCCTTGGCAACGGTTGAAGCTGCCGGTGTGGGCTACGGACTGAATATCTCGCTGAACACCTACACCTCCATTCAGGGGAGCCTCCGCCCCTCGGGGGGACAGAAAGGGGGCGACGTTAAATTGTATGTCTATGAGGCCATCCGCGAAGATGCCTATGTGCTCTACGGATTCGCTTCGAAGCGCGAACGCGAGATGTTCGAGCAGCTCATCACCGTAAGCGGCGTGGGTAACAACACGGCTCGCATGATGCTCTCGTCGATGAGCGTCCCCGAACTGTGCAACGCCATCAGCACGGGGAACGCCAAACTCATACAGAGCATCAAGGGCATAGGAAAGATGACGGCACAGCGCATCATCGTCGACCTGCGCGACAAGATTGTGGCCTTAGGCATTGCCGAAGAGATTCCTGTCGGCGGCAGCGTGGCCGCTCCGGTCAACAATGCCGTGCGCGACGAGGCTGTGGCCGCCCTCACCATGCTGGGCTTCTCTCCTGCCCCCACCCAGAAGGTGGTCGTGGCCATCCTCCAGGCTCAGCCGCAGCTGCCCGTGGAGCAGGTGGTGAAGCTGGCACTGAAGCAGATAAAGTAGCCCACCCCCAGCCCCTCCCAAAGGGAGGGGAGAATATAGACGGGGAAATGAAAAATGGGAAATGAAGAATGAATAATAGAGAATGAAGAATAAAGAATTTGGTTCCGCCGGAAACGGTGGAAAAAAGACAGGCAGAGTTTTGAGGATGCTCCTCTATGTACTTGCCTTTGTTACCGTATTAAGTAGTGCGGTAGCAAATTCTTCATTCTTCATTCTTCATTCTTCATTAGGGCAAAGCCCGCTACAATCTTCATTAGGGCAAAGCCCGCTACATGCTTCATTCTCCAATCTTCATTCTTCATTACCAGCAGACACGCTGGATAAGCCTCGCTGGCGCATCCAGCCCACGGCACCTGTCGTGGTGGCCGACCTCGACTCCTCGGCCATCGACCTGAAGATGCCCGAGAACATCAAGCAGCGGGTGGAATACAACGACTCCCTGAACATTTATTATATAGGGTCGAAGATTGATGATTCCTATCTGAACACGCCCATCCTGATGACACCCGAGGAGTACATGCAGTGGAGCGAGCGCCGTGCCCGCCAGCAGTTCTTCCGCCAGAAGGATGCCGAGAACGTGAAGACGAAGGGCGAGGACAAGTTCTCCTTCTCCGACATGCACTTCGACCTCGGCCCGGCGGAAAAGATCTTCGGCCCCGGCGGCGTGCGGGTGAAGACCCAAGGAACGGCAGAGCTGAAGGTGGGCTTCACGAAGAAGGACATCGACAACCCCTCGCTGCCCATCCGCAACAGGAAGACCACCTCGTTCGACTTCGACGAGAAAATCAACCTTACCGTCAATGGCAAGGTGGGCGACAAGGTGAACATGAACCTGAACTACAACACCGACGCCACCATGGACTTCGACACGAAGAACATCAAGCTGAAGTTCGACGGCAAGGAAGACGAGATCATCAAGCTTGTGGAAGGCGGCAATGTGTCCTTCCCCTCCAACAACTCGCTGGTGCACGGGGCCAGCAGCCTCTTCGGCATCCGCACCGACATGCAGTTCGGCAAGCTGAAGCTGCAGACCGTCGTCTCGCAGAAGAAGAGCACCTCCAGCAGCGTCAGCAGCAAGGGCGGCACCTCGACAGCTCCCTTCGAGATCGACGTGGCCGACTACGAGGAGAACCGCCACTTCTTCCTCAGCCACTTCTTCCGCCAGACCTACGACCTTGCCATGTCTACCCTGCCCAACCTGACTACGGGCATCAAGATCAACCGTGTGGAGGTGTGGGTGACCAACAAGACCGGCACCACCAGCAACACCCGTAACATCGTGGCCTTCACCGACCTGGGCGAGAACAGCGTCATCAAGAACCCTATATGGACCGGCACGGGCATGCAGGTGCCCAGTAACCTGGCCAACGATGTCTACTCCACGCTGGTGGCCAACATCGACACGGCCTCCCGCAGCATCGACCTCGTCTCGGCGCAGCTGGAAGCCATCAGCGGCATCACCGGCGGCGTGGACTATGAGAAGCTGTCCTCCGCCCGCCTGCTGACCTCCAGCGAATATACCGTGAACAATGCGCTGGGATTCATCTCGCTGAAGACCGGCCTGCAGACCGACCAGGTGCTGGCCGTGGCCTTCGAATATACCTACGGCGGACAGACCTATCAGGTGGGCGAGTTCTCCACCGATGTTACCCAGACCAACCGCTGCCTGTTCGTGAAGTCGCTGAAGAACACGTCGAACAACCCCACACAGGGCAACTGGCAGCTGATGATGAAGAACGTCTACTACCTGGCCTCGAACGTGGAGAAGGAGAAATTCCGTCTCGACATCAAATACCAGAGCGACACCACCGGCACCTATCTCACCTACCTGCCGGAGGAGAAGCTGAAACAGACCACGCTGCTGAAGGTGATGGGCCTCGACCGCCTCGATGCCAACATGAAGCCCCATTCCAACGGACAGTTCGACTTCGTGCAGGGCTACACCGTCTCGGCAGGACGCATCTTCCTCCCCTCGGCCGAGCCCTTCGGCGACTACCTCCGCAACTATCTCACGCAGAAAGGCATGGGCGACCTGGCCGACAGATACTGCTTCGACCAGCTCTACGACTCCACGAAGACCGTGGCCAAGCAGAATGCCGAGAAAGACAAGTACATCCTCACCGGACAATATAAAGGCACGGCGGCAAACGTCATTCAGCTCAATGCAAGCTACATACCCCAAGGCTCCGTCGTCGTCACGGCCGGAGGTGTCAAGCTGTCGGAAGGCTCCGACTATACGGTCGACTATTCGGCCGGCGAGGTGACCATCCTCAACCAGAGCATCATCGACGCAGGGACGAATGTCAACGTCTCCCTCGAGTCGAACAGCGACTACGGCATGCAGCGGAAGACCATGTTCGGCGTGAACTGGGAGTACGAATTCAACAAGAGCTTCTCTATGGGCGGCACCTTGCTCCATCTCTCAGAGCAGGCGCTAACCACGAAGGTGGGCATGGGCGAGGAGCCGCTGAACAACACACTATGGGGCCTGAACCTGAACTGGAAGCAGGAGGTCCAGTGGCTGACGAAGGCACTCGACCGTCTGCCCCTGCTCCATTGTACGCAGCCCTCGCAAATCTCGCTGACTGGCGAGTTTGCCCAGCTCATCGCCGGCAATGCCCACGGCACACAGGACAACGCCTCCTACATCGACGACTTCGAGAACACCAAGAACCTGCTCGACGTCAGCGACCCGAAGGCTTGGGTGCTCTCCAGCGTGCCCTCCATGTTCCCCGAGCATGCCGACAAGGAGAGCGTCACCAGCGGCTACAACCGCGCCCTCCTCTCCTGGTACAATGTCGACCCGCTGTTCACCCGCCGCTCCTCCTCGCTGACGCCGGGACATATCAAGAGCGACCTGGAGCAGCTGTCGAACCACTACGTGCGCGAGGTCTATGTGAAAGAGCTCTATCCCAACCGCGACCAGTCCTCCTACAACGGTGCCACCTCTACCCTGCCCGTGCTGAACCTGACCTACTATCCCCAGGAGCGCGGCCCCTACAACCTCACCCTCGACTACAACGAGGACGGCACGCTGAAGAACCCCGCACAGCGGTGGGGCGGCATGATGCGACGCATGGACATCACCACCGACTTCGAGCAGGCCAACATCGAGTACATCGAGTTCTGGCTCCTCGATCCTTATATATATACGCGCAAGGAAGGCACGGCCTCCCAGCATAGCGGCGAGCTGTACATCAACCTGGGCGAGGTGTCGGAAGACGTGCTGCGCGACGGAAAGAAATTCTACGAGAGCGGCATGCCCGTCGACGGCACCAGTGCCTTCGAGAGCACGCAGTGGGGAAAGATTCCCGTGCAGGCCACGCAGACCTACGCCTTTGCCACCACCAGCGGCTCGCGCGAGAAGCAGGACGTGGGACTCAACGGCCTCACCGACGAGGAGGAGCGCTCCTTCGGCCCCTACGCCGAGTGGCTGGGGAAGATAGGCTCGGTGGTCACCAACGACTCGCTGCTTCAGGCATGGCAGCAAGACCCTGCCGGCGATGACTACCACTATTTCCGTGGTTCCGACTTCGACCGCGAGCGGAAGAGCATCCTCGACCGCTATCGCCGCATCAACAACCCACAGGGCAACTCCCCCTCCAGCGACAACCAGACAGAGAGCTACGACTCCAGCTACAAGACTGGTCCCGACGTGGAGGACATCAACCAGGACTACACCCTCAACGAATACGAGCGCTACTACCAGTACCGCGTGCCCATCAGCGACGACGAGCTGCAAGCCTACAACAGGGGTATGAAGAGCGAGGACTCCTACATCGTTGACCACCGCGACTATAATGCCAAGCTGCGCAACGGCGACACGCTGACCGTGCGCTGGTACCAGTACCGCATCCCCCTGCAGGAGTGGCAGCAGAAGGTGGGCACCATCAACGACTTCACCTCCATCCGCTTCATGCGAATGTTCCTCACCGGCTTCGAGCAGCCCATCACCCTGCGCTTTGGCTCTCTCGACCTCGTGCGCGGCGAGTGGAGGCAGTACAAGCAGAACCTCCAGACCTCTGCCAGCGCCGAGACCGGCACGCTGGAGATGAGCGCCGTCAACGTCGAGGAGAACACCGAGCGCCAGCCGGTGGCCTACGTCCTCCCGCCGGGCATCAGCCGAGTGCAGGACCCCAACCAGCAGCAGCTCACCGAGGACAACGAGCAGGCCCTCTGCCTGACGGTGAAGAACCTCTCGCAGAACGAGTCGAAGGCTGTCTACAAGAATACCAACCTCGACCTGCGCCAGTACAAGCGGCTGCAGATGTTCGTCCATGCCAACCACCTCGTGCCCAACGCCACGCAGCTGGAGGACAACCAGCTGGCCGTCTTCATACGCCTGGGCAGCGACTACAAGAGCAACTACTACGAGTATCTCATTCCGCTGAAGATCACCCCCGAAGGACACTACCACTGGAACGTGCCCTCCGACCGCACCATCGTATGGCCCGAGGAGAACATGCTCGACATCAACCTCCACGTGTTCACCGCCCTGAAGAAAGCCCGCAACAAGGCCCGCGCCGAGGGACTGGCCAGCTACACCCAGCTCTTCAGCGACTACGACCCCGACAAGCCCAACAACCGCATCAGCATCGTTGGCAATCCCTCGCTGGGCGAGGTGAAGACCATGATCATCGGCGTGCGCAACCTCAGCCCCGCGCTGAAGAGCGGCGAGGTGTGGGTGAACGAGCTGCGCCTGCGCGAGGCCAACAACGAGGGCGGCTGGGCGGCCAGCGGAGCCATGAACGTGCAGCTGAGCGACGTAGGCTCGGTGAACATGACGGGCCGCTACGTCACCGACGGATTCGGCGGACTGGAGCAGACCGTCATTCAGCGAAGCATGGAGACGGAGAAGTCATACAGCATCACGGCCAACGTGGAGCTGGGCAAGTTCTTCCCCGACAAGGCAGAGGTCAACGCCCCGCTCTACTATTCCTACACCAAGGAGAGCGTCAGCCCGAAATACAACCCGCTGGACACCGACATGGAGCTGGACGATGCCCTGGAGAGCGCAGCCAACCGCCGCGAGCGCGACAGCATAGAGAGCATCGCCGTGACCAAGCACATCACACGCAACTTCTCCCTCTCCAACGTCAGGGTGGGCATCAAGAACAAGCGTCACCCCATGCCCTACGACCCCGCCAACTTCTCATTCAGCTACAGCCACTCCCACCGCAACACCAGCGGCGAGACCACCATCTTCGAGAACGACGACCAGTGGCGAGGGGCACTCAGCTACAGCTATTCGCCGGTCTACAAGACATGGGAGCCGTTTAAGAAGTCGAAGAGCAAGTCGAAGTGGATGCAGCTGCCAAAGGCACTCGGACTGAACTACCTCCCACAGAGCATCTCCTTCAACACAGAGATGAGCCGCTCCTACTACGAGCTGCAGGAGCGCGACCTGGAAAACACCGAAGACCCCAACCTGCCGCTCACATTCTCCGAGCAGTTCCTCTGGAACCGTGACTTCCAGATACGCTGGGACCTCACGAAGAACCTGCACATGAACTTCCAGAGCGCCACCCATGCAGAGATAGAGGAGCCATATACCCCGGTCAACAAAGACCTCTATGCCGACCACTACCAGGCATGGAAAGACTCCGTCTGGCAGAGCATCAGGCACTGGGGCACCCCCCTCGACTACCAGCAGTCGTTCACTGCCAGCTACCAGCTGCCGCTCGACAAGCTGCCCGTCTTCGACTGGATGAAGCTCGACGCCCAGTACAACGCCACCTACTCCTGGCTGCGCGGCACCGAACTCGACGACGGCACCTCGCTGGGCAACACTATCCAGAACAACCGCAACATGACGCTCAACGGCAACTTCAACATGGAGTTGCTCTACAACCATATTCCCTTCCTGAAGAAGACCAACGAGCGTTTCAAGAAAGCTCCGCAGAAGAAGGACGACAAGAAAGACAAGAAGTCGGCCACAGGCAAGAAAGACCCGTCTGGAAAGGATGGCAAAGACGCCAAGGACGCCAAAGACGCCAAGGACGGCAAGGATGCCCCGAAGCCCGGCACCAGCAAGGACGAAAAGCAGCTGCCCAAGAACAAGAACACCTTCCAGAAGGAAATCACCCTCGAGCCCGACAGCGTCATCGAGGTGCAGCACAACAAGAAGTCGAAACGCCTGCTGGTCAGCGCCCGAGGCAAGAACGGCAAGATTGTGAAGGTGAAGTGGAAAGCCGTCGACGAGAACAAAATCAAGGTCTGGTTGCCTTCACCTCCTAAGTCGGGGGGCAAGAAGTCCAGACAAGCGAACTCGACGGATGCCATTGCAGACTCGCTGGCCACAGATTCTTTGCTGGCAGCAAACGACACGCTCAACACCCCGCTTCCCGTCACTCCTCCAACGAAAACAAAGGGGAAGAAAGGAAAAGACGGTCGTTCAGACCTCCAAACCACCGACCTTGGGGGCATAGACATCAAGCTCTCTGTCACTCCAAAGGAGCCGCTCGACGAGAAGTGGTGGTACGACATCTCCCAGCAGGCAGCGCGTCTGCTGATGTCCATCCGCACGGTGAACTTCAGCTACCGTAACCAGCGGTCGATGGCCCTGCCGGGCTTCATGCCCAACGTGGGCGACATGTTCGGACAGCGCTCGGGCGACATCCTAGCGCCTGGCCTCGACTTCGCCTTCGGACTGACGGGCGACAGCTATATCGACAAGGCCCTCGACAATGGATGGCTGCTCTGCAACGAAAGTGTGGCAACACCCTCTACCAGCCAGATGACCGAGGACTTCCAGCTGCGGGCCACGGTGGAGCCTGTGCGCGACCTGAAAATCGACCTCTCGGCCACACGCACGCAGAACCGCTCGCGCAGCGTACAGTTCATGTACTCCGGACAGCCCACCACCTACAGCGGCACATTCACCATGACCACCATCTCCCTGCGCTCGGCGCTCGAGGGCATGGGCAACGCCAACAACGGCTACCATTCGCCCACCTTCGACCGCTTCTGCGCCGCCATCCCCGAGTTCCGCGACCAGGTGCAGGCACAATACCCCGACCCCTCGAACGGCGGAACGGTCGAAGCACCCACGGGAGCCATAGGAGGAGCATCCGTCGACCCCTACTCCGCCGATGTACTCATCCCCGCCTTCCTCAGCACCTACACCATGGGAGCCGGCAAGTCGCTCGCCATCTTCCCCGCCCTCTCCCGCCTGCTTCCCAACTGGACGGTGAAGTACGCAGGACTGTCGAAGATTCCCTGGCTGGCCGACCACTTCAAGAGCGTCAACCTGAACCATTCCTACAAGAGCGTCTACAGCGTAGGCTCCTACGCCAGCTACAGCTCCTGGGTGCAGTATATGGGCGACCTGGGCTATGTACAGGCAGCCGACGGCAGCTACGCACCGTCCTCCCGTTTCAACATCAGCACCGTCAGCATCAACGAGCAATTCTCACCCCTGTTGGGAATGGATGTCACCCTGCAGAACAACATGACCTTTAAGGTGGAGTACAAGACTACCCGCGTGCTCAACCTCTCCATGACCAGCGTGCAGCTCAACGAGACACGCTCCAAGGACTGGGTCGTGGGCGTGGGCTACAAGGTCAACGACTTCAAGCTCTTCGGCAAGAGCAGCAGCCGCAAGGCAAAAGGCTCGAAGAAAGGCAAGGGCGACAACGACAACGACAGCAAGTCCTCGTCATCGTCGAGAACAGGCAGCAGCCGTGGAGGCGTAAACCACGACCTGAACACCCGGCTCGACATCTCCTTCCGTAAGCAGGCCGCCATCACGCGCGACATCGCCTCGGGGGTCTCTTCAGCCAGCAGCGGCAACTCCGCGTTGAAAATATCGCTGCAGGCCGACTATACCGTCTCACGCTATCTCACCCTGACAGCCTACTACGACCGGCAGACCAACACCCCACTGCTCTCAGCCAGCAGCTATCCCTCCACCACTCAGGACTTTGGCGTCAGTGTGAAGTTCTCACTCACCCGCTAACTTCCCCTCTAAAGTTCTTGCCTTGCGAGCCGACAGAACAGGAGCTTGGTGATGGAGGACGGAACATACGGATGTAATGTTTTACTGCCGCAATACGTATATATTATACTTAACCCGGAAAAACCCTGCAACTCTGCATACTCTGCACTAAATAAGATTTTTTCTATATAGTCTCCGTTCGAAATAATACTGCCGCCGTTCGAAAAAATACTGCCGCCGTTTGGAAAAATACGAACGCCGTTTTTTCGTCCCAAGCCTTGGGACTTTTCTGTAGATAGGTTTTGGAAAAGAATGCATGCTATGCAGGGTTCAGTGCAGAGTCATTTACAAAGTGTACTACCAAAAACATCTTGAAAAGCAGTCACTTATCTGGTAAGAATGCAGAGTTGCAGGGTTTTGTTGACAATACTATATTACTGCGCATAAAGAATCGGGGTAAATGAGAGCTATTTCTGTTTAGCATTCAGTAGAAATGTCGTTTTCTGCGCAAAATATCAATTTTAGCGCAATTTTTTTACTTTTTTTCGGTATTTATCATTGAATTTTGCACAAAATAGTGTACTTTTGCATTATTAAAATCTGGAATACTGTGAATAGCCATGACAGGAACTAATTTACTTATTGCAGCCGTCATCATCGTTTCCGTGATTGCTTTCATCATCACGATGCTGGTGATGAATGCTAGTGCAAAGAAGATCATCTCTACCAACACGAAGCTGGTGGAGAACCAGAACACACTCTTGGAACAGAACAAAATGCAGGGCACTGAACTGGAGAGAAGGATGAACGAGCTGGAAGAACAGAGTACCATTCTGGAGGAGCAGAAGAACGAGCTGGAGGAACAGAAGGAGATGATTGAGTCGCTTCAGCGGCAGCAAGAAGAGCTGGCAGAACAGTTGAAACATAGTACCTTGGACGAGGTGATGCTATTGCGCGAACAGACACGCCAGCATCGCGAACAAATTGAATTGACTGCCGACATGAACGATGAGGAGCTAATGGAATGGATAGAACAGAAGATGGACGAGACACGCCTCTTCACGGATTCTAACCTGACGATGAAGTCTATGGCTAAAGCCCTCGGCTTAACGCAGAAACGGCTCGGAGGGCTATTCAAGAATCATCCAAAATACCATCATTTGGGCGATTTTCTCAACGAAAAACGTTTTCTATATGCCTGCCGCCTGTTGCGCGAAGAACCCCAATGGACTATCGAAGCCGTAGGTACAGAGGCTGGTTTCGGCGGTCGTCGTACTTTCCAGACAGAGGTGAAACGCCGACTCGGCATCACTCCGCTGCAATACCGGCAATCTCAAACCTCACCCATAGCCCCTCCTCGAGGAGTAAAGGACTAGAGGCGATGTGGAGGTAAAGTAGATTAGACTTTACGTTTCAATTCTACTTTACTCCTTTACCTCCTTACTCCTAAATTCCTTACTCCTCAACTCCTTATTCCTCAACTCCTTACTCCTCAGCTCCTTACTCCTCAGCTCCTTACTCCTCAACTCCTCAACTCCTCGAAGAGGCGCTTGGGATGAGGCATTTCCTCATCACCCATGCGTAGACAACAATGACACCGACGGTGAGGAACTCCATCGGCAGGTTAGCCAGCCCTGACTCGGGGCCGACTAGCAGGTAGGAAAGGACAGGGATGATGCTGGAGATGAGAATATAAAGTGCCATCCAGATTCCAACCTGCCGCAACCACCCACGATAATGATAGGCGATGGCACAGCCGAAAGGCAGGTAGACCAGCATCAGCGACACGGCGACGGGCAGTCCTATCGTCTCAATCAGAACAGGAAACAGCAGCGGCAGGAACCCTATAATGTTCAGTGCAATGACAATCCACCAGACCACGGTCATAGGCCGATAGAGCGGTTTCATGCCCCGCATCAGTCCATAATACATCACCAGTGCCCCAAAAGTCTGGACGGTGGCCGATGCCAGCGGGGCATGCTCCTCCATCCAATGCATCAGCGGTGCCCAGTTGATGGCCGCTTGCAAGAGGTAACACAGAAAAGCCAACTCTATCAGCCAGCGGGGAAGTCCACTGCCCACATAATCCACCGTGTACTTACTCTCAATGCTTTCTGCCGGCCTAATGCCGGCCAAATGCTGTTCTTTTGTATCCATGGTTTCGCTTAATTAACGTATTCTCACAAATGGTGCTGCAAAGTTACTACTTTATAATAGAATTTATCCTTCAATAAGTGTTTTTTCACTTTTCGGGGGGCGTTTTTTAGCAAAATTTACGTTTTCTGCGCAGAACAGGCTTTTCTGCGCAATAAGTCTGACAGCTTTTCGACTATTACACCTTATTTATTAAAAGAAATTTGTAATTTTGTGAGAGCAAAGAAAGAACGCTAACGATTTAAACATCATACAAACAATAAAAGCCAAAGGAAAATAAACACATACTGGATGCCTGCTCCCGCCATGGCAACAGTTAGGACGACGAGGAATAAAAAAAACAACAAAAACAACACAGATGAAAACAAGAATCCTGACCACACTAGTGCTGTGGCTGACGATAGCAGCCACGGGTGCATGGGCTGACGTTCGGACTGATTTACCATCCGACAGCACAGAGGTAATGCTACGCGACGGCAAGGCAGTCAAGCCACAGAGTGTACCGAAGCTGGCACCAAGCAGCGACTATACGTACACTTACAAGGGCGTGAAGTACACCTACGTCACCGTGAACAACTACACCCGCTACTTCAACACCAACGTCCACAAGCCCGAAGACTACGGGTGGTACACCGATGCCGACGGCTGGTATGTGAATGCCGAGAAGGCTTACATCACCGCCGCCTCGATCGATGCCGACAACTTCCCGTCGAGCGGCGAGGTGTATATCGTGAACGACCTGGTGGGCTTCTTCGCCGGTCACACCCACTTGGGCTGCATCGCCGACAACGCCTTCTGGGGCATGCCGGGCGTCAAGCGCATCTATTTCCAGGATTGCGCGGCTGTGAGCTACTCCGCCAACAGCGACTTCTATTTCTTCATCGGCGACAAGGCGTTTGCCAACTGCGAGAACCTGGAGGAGGTGAACCTGATGCAGTGGACCACCAGCGGCTCCAACCAATGGCAGGCGATGCCGCCGACGGCTGTGAAGCGCATCTGGGGCTCGATGCTCGACAACTCGCCCAAGGCTTGGATTCGCGTGGGCACGAGCGTCTATCAGCAGTACCTTGGCAGTCAGACGTGGGTGCAGGTGCGCGACCGCATCACCACCTTCGAGCACTCGTCGGACGACATCACGGTGGACGGGACTATCTATAGTTTTCTGAAGGCTGAGGACGGCACAGCCCTGAGCAATGCCGACGACCAGCACGAGGAGATCATGAAGACGCTGCGACTGTGGAACGCCGACTATCAGGAGTTCAATGCTGCCTCGCTGCTCTCGGACAAGAGCCGAACCGAGGACAATGCCAACCTGTGGTACACCACGGTGAAGGGTGCCGACGCCAGCTACCTGAAGAGCCACGACGGCGTGCTGCGCATCTACAACGATCCCGGTTCGTACTACAACTACAAGACCATCGCCATCCGCCGCGGGGCCTTCGAGGGCTGCGACGACCTGCAGGCCGTGGAG